>Ga0207707_10000275_pt1 | contig 55480 bp, 49 predicted proteins | sample KBSC83BmetaG_FD_184336 | JGI IMG/M metagenome (GOLD analysis project Ga0207707, IMG submission 184336) | Corn rhizosphere microbial communities from Kellogg Biological Station, Michigan, USA - KBS C8-3B metaG (SPAdes) (version 2) | ecosystem: Host-associated > Plants > Roots > Rhizosphere ... | reverse complement strand
CTTGCCGTCCAGCACGGCCGCGACTTCGTAAATGCCGTCGGCGAACAGAAAGCCGCGGTCCAGCACCGAGACCTTGGCATCGGCAAGTGGCACGAACGAGCCGTTGACGTAAGCGATCTGATCCAAGACGAGTTCTCCTGTCGGGCTGCGAAGCGGCTGTGCCGCATTGTATACGGGAAATTGTTAAAGCTTGATCGACGAATTTTGGATTTCTTCAAGTGCAAATAGGCCCACTGTCGTCATTGCGAGGAGCCAACGGGTCGCGCGAATGCGCGCCCGATGACAGGCTCCGCGACGAAGCAACCACCCTTCATTTGCTGCCCTATGGATTGCTTCGCTTCGCTCGCAATGACGGGTACCGGCCGTTCCCTAATGCGACAAAATCTTGGACAGGAACTTTTGCGCGCGGTCGCTGCGGGGGCTACCGAAGAAATCGGTCTTCAGCGCGTCCTCGACGATTTCGCCCTTGTCCATGAAGATAACGCGATGGGCGACCTTGCTGGCAAAACCCATTTCATGGGTGACGACCATCATGGTCATGCCCTCGCGGGCGAGGTCGACCATGACGTCGAGCACTTCGCTGATCATTTCGGGATCGAGCGCCGAGGTCGGCTCGTCGAACAGCATGGCGATCGGATCCATCGCCAGCGCGCGGGCGATTGCGACGCGCTGCTGCTGGCCACCGGACAATTCGGCGGGATATTTGCGCGCGTGGTCGTTGAGGCCGACGCGGTCGAGCAGCTTCGCCGCCTTCACCATCGCCTCGTCGTGCGATCGTCCGAGCACCTTTTCCTGTGCCAGGCAGAGATTCTCGAAGATTTTGAGATGCGGGAACAGCTCGAAATGCTGGAACACCATGCCGACGCGTGCACGCAGCTTCGGCAGATCGGTTTTGGGATCGTTGACCTTGATGCCGTCGAGGATGATTTCGCCGCTCTGGAACGGCTCCAGCGCGTTGACGCATTTGATCAGCGTCGATTTTCCCGAACCCGACGGCCCACACACCACCACCACCTCGCCCTTGGCAACGCTGGTGGTGCAGTCCTTTAGCGCCTGAAAGCCTCCGTACCATTTGTCGACGTGGCTGATCTCGATCATGAAGGGCTCGCTAATGGACAAAGGCGATTCGCGTCTGAAGGCGCCTGACGCCAAATGACGCCATACAGGAAATTGCGAAATAGACCACGGCCGCGAACAAGTACATTTCGACCAATCGCCCGTCGCGCTGCGCCACCTTGCTGGCGGCGCCGAGGAAATCGGGAATCGACAACACATAGACCAGCGAAGTGTCCTGGAACAGCACGATGGTCTGGGTCAGCAGCACCGGAAGCATGTTCCGGAACGCCTGCGGCAGCACGACATAACGCATGGTCTGGCTGTAGGTCAGGCCGAGCGCCTGGGCTGCCGCGGGCTGACCTTTGGAGATCGACTGGATGCCGGCGCGCATGATTTCGGAGAAATACGCCGCCTCGAACATGATGAAGGTGACGAGCGAGGAGGTAAACGCGCCGACGCGTATCGGCCGCGACGATCCCGTCAGCCACTGCCCGATATAGGGAACGAGGAAATAGAACCAGAAGATCACCAGCACCAGCGGCAGCGACCGCATCAGGTCCACGTAAAGGCCGGCGATACGCCCAAGCAATTTGAAGCCCGACAACCGCATCAACGCAATCAACGTGCCGCAGATCAGGCCGCCGAGCGCGGCCAGCCCCGTCAGCGTCAGCGTGAACGTCATGCCGTCGAAAAACAGATATCCAAGCGAGCGGCGGATGACGTCAAAATCGAAACTGGCGAACATGGGTGCGGCTCACTTCCCCGAGATATAGCCGGGGACCGCCAGGCCGCGCTCGAGGAAGCGCATCGCGGTAACGACGACGATATTGATCAGGAGATACAGCACGGTTGCGGCGGTGAAGGCCTCGAACACCTGGAAGGAAAATTCCTGCATCGCGCGCGCCTCGCCAGTGAGCTCGATCAGGCCGATGGTGATCGCCACCGAAGTATTCTTGATGGTAGAGAGAAATTCGGAGGTCAGCGGCGGCAGGATGATGCGAAACGCCATCGGCAGCAGCACGTAGCGATAGGCTTGTGCCGTCGTCAATCCCAGCGCGGTGGCGGCGAGTTTCTGTCCGCGCGGCAGCGAGTTGATGCCTGCGCGGGTTTGCTCGGCGACCCGCGCCGACATGAACAGCCCGACGCCGATCGCAGCCGTGTAGAACGGCGCATTGGGAATCTGCTTCAGCCAGAGCCCCCATGAGGGCGGCAGGATTTCCGGCAAGACGAAGAACCATAGAAACAGCTGCACCAGCAGCGGCATGTTGCGGAAGAATTCGACGTAAGCGAAGCCGAACCAGGACGCCGCCTTCGACAGCAGCGTCCGCAGCACGCCGACGACCGCTCCGAATGCCAGCGCAATGATCCAGGCGCAAAGCGCGGTCTCGATCGTCAGAACCAGCCCCGACAGCAGCATGTCGAGATAGGTGCCGGTCCCGTTCGGGGCCGGCTCCCAGAAAATGCGCCAGTTCCAGTGATAGTTCACAGGGCCTTCCGTCCGCTAGCGCTGCGCACCTTTACATCGCCTTGTAGGAGTCGGGGTCGGGGGAATCGGAAGGCTTGGCGAACTCATGCTTCAGCTCCGCGCTGATCGGCGCGTTGAGATTCAAGCCCTTGGGCGGGATCTTCTGCATGAACCACTTGTCGTACAGCTTCTGACCCTCGGCGCTCTGGTAGAGCGCGGCGGTGGCGGCATCGACCACCTTCTTGAAGGCCGGATCGTCCTTGCGCAGCATGATGCCGTAGGGCTCAGGCTTCGAGAACGCGTCGGTGGAAATGACGTAGGCGTCCGGATCCTTCGAGCCGGCGACGAAGCTGGCGAGCAGGATATCGTCCAATACAGTCGCAACCGCGCGATCGGTCTCGACCATCAGGAACGATTCGGCATGTTCCTTGGCCGGGATGATGTTGATGCCGAGATTGCGGGCGGCATTGGCTTCGGTGAGCTGCTTGATGTTGGTGGTGCCGGAGCTCGAGGCCACCGACTTGCCCTTGAGATCGTCGATCGAGTTGAGCTTGCTGGACTTCTTCGAGACGAAACGGGTTGCGGTCAGAAAGTGGGTGTTGGTGAATGCAACCTGCTTCAGACGTTCGGGGTTGTTGGTGGTCGAGCCGCATTCCAGGTCGATGGTGCCGTTGGCCAGCAAGGGAATGCGGGTCGATGACGTCACCGGATTGAGCTTGACCTCGAGCTTGTCGAGCTTGAGCTCCTTTTTCAAGGCGTCGACGATCTTGTAACAAATGTCGATCGCAAAGCCGATCGGTTTCTGGTTGTCGTCCAGATAGGAAAACGGAATCGACGAGTCGCGATAACCAATGGTGATCGCGCCGGTTTCCTTGATGTTCTTCAACGTCCCCGTGAGTTCCTCGGCATTGGCCTGGCCCGCGCAGAACACCGCAGCGAGCGCAAGGCCCATCACACGCAGTTGTTTCATTCTTAACCCCTCCTCGTTGAACGATTCGGCAATGCCCGCATCAACCCGCTGAAAGATCGAGCCTGCGCCACCGATACCGGCTCATGCAATGACCGGGCCGTCGCATGAGCCGGCAAACCCTACATCGCCTTGTACGAATCGGGATCGGGGGAATCGGAAGGCTTGGCGAACTCATGCTTCAGCTCCGCGCTGATCGGCGCGTTGAGGTTCAGTCCCTTGGGCGGGATCTTCTGCATGAACCACTTGTCATACAGCTTCTGACCCTCGGCACTTTGGTAGAGCGCCGCGGTGGCGCCATCGACGACCTTCTTGAATGCCGCATCGTCCTTGCGCAGCATGATGCCGTAAGGCTCCGGCTTCGAGAATGCGTCCTTGGAGATCACGTAGGCGTCCGGCTCTTTTGATCCGGCGACGAGGCTCGCAAGCAGGATGTCGTCCATCACAAACGCCACGGCCCGATCGGTCTCGACCATCAGGAACGCTTCAGCGTGATCCTTGGCCGGGATGATGTTGACCGCCAGATTGCGGGCGGCATTGGCTTCGGTGAGCTGCTTGATATTGGTGGTGCCTGACGTCGAGACCACCGGCTTGCCCTTGAGATCGTCGATCGAGTTGATCTTGCTGGACTTCTTCGAAACAAACCGGCTCGCGGTCAGAAAGTGGGTGTTGGTGAAGGCAATCTGCTTCTGACGCTCGGCGTTGTTGGTGGTCGAGCCGCATTCGAGGTCGATGGTGCCGTTGGCCAGCAAGGGAATGCGGGTCGATGACGTCACCGGATTAAGCTTGACCTCGAGCTTGTTGAGCTTGAGCTCCTTCTTCACGGCATCGACGATCCTGTAACAGATGTCCATCGCAAAACCGATCGGCTTCTGGCTGTCGTCCAGATAGGAAAATGGAATCGACGAGTCGCGGAATCCAAGCGTGATCGCGCCGGTTTCCTTGATGTTCTTCAACGTCCCCGTGAGCTCCTCGGCATTCGCCTGGCCTGCGCAGAACGCAGCGGCAAGCGCAAGGCCAATCATGCGCAGGTGTTTCATTGTTAACCCCTCCTCGTTGGATGACTTCCACAATGCTGGCATAAATCGGGCCGGAATAGAATGTAACTTTCGGCCGCGATACGGCCCCAAATGTCGCCAATGCCACGGGAATACGCCCGTCCGCTGCCCGGACACCTGCGCCAAACCAGAAGCCGCTGCCGCCATTTGGCTGGATGCTACGATGTTCGGGGCGAAAGCGGCATCTCGCCCAAATCCCAGAACAGACCCGCCATGATGCCCAGCGCTTCTTCGGTGACGGAGAGCAGAATGTGCTCATTGGGCGCGTGCTGGGAGCAGCCCGGATAGGAATGCGGCACCCAGATCGTGGGCAAGCCAAGTGCATCGGAAAACACATCGTTGGGCAGCGAGCCGCCGAAATTCGGCAGCACCGCCGGCGTTTTTCCCGTCGTCTGCCGGATCGACTCCGCCGCCCAGTTGATCCATGGACTATCGAAATCGGTTCGCGATGCGGCAAAGCTTTGCGCCGCCCGAACCTCGACCATTGAAAAACCGTGGTCGTGCAGATGCGCCCTGATCACATCGACGATCTTCTCGACCCTGGTGCCGACGACAAAGCGAAGTTGCAGGACGGCGTGCGCCCGTCCCGGAATAGCGTTGGCCGGTTTCTCGGTATTGCCGGATGATATCGCCAGCACTTCCATCGTATTCCAGGCATAAAGCCGCTCGGCGGCCGACAAACCCTCCTCGCCCCAATCCTCCGACAGCGCCGGCTCGTCGGACATCGGTTCTATCTTGACGTCGGCCAGCATGGCGCGGACCTGGTTCGAAAGCCGCGGCGGCTTCAATTGATCCAGCAGCAGACGTCCCTTGCCATCGACAAGGGTTGCGATCGCGCTGGAAAGGATGGTCGCGGGATTGGCAAGGACGCCGCCCCAGTTGCCGGAATGATGCGATCCGTCACGCAAGTTCACGTCGAGATGGATCCGTATTCCGCCACGGCAGCCGAGGAATATGGTGGGGCGGTCCGCGGCTAGCCGGGGCCCGTCGGAGGCGAGAAACAAATCGGCCTTGAGCTCATCGCGCAGCTGCTCGCACACCTGGCGCAAATCCGGCGACCCGATTTCCTCGCCGGTTTCAACGATAAATTTGGCGTTGAAGCCGAGCCGGCCGCCGCGCGCCTCGCGAACGGCGCGAAGCGCCGACAGATTGATGCTGTGCTGCCCCTTATTGTCGGCAGTGCCTCGGCCGTAGACACGATTACCTGATGTCGTCGTCCGCCACGGGTCCAGATTGTCCCGCCATTCTCCCGCCATGCCGTCGACGACATCGCCGTGTCCGTACATGAGAACGGTCGGAACTGTGGAGCTCTCGCGATATTCCGCGAGAAGGTACGGATTGTTTCCGGCCGGAGATTCGATCAGTCTTGTCGAGAAATCGAGTTGCGAGAATGCCGGCTGCAGTTCCTCTTCGAGATAGGCGCGCAGGCAATCGCGCCGGTCGGGGTTCTGGCTTTCGGTGGGATAGGCGACCCGGCGGTCGAGTTCGGCGAGAAAGTCCCCGGAATGAAGATGTTGGCGGGCCCGTGCGATAGCGTCGGTTCTGGTCATCTCTTCCTTATTCCGGTCGTGAGCGTCGTTCGAATTCAGGCAACCTATCGGGATATGATCCCGGCCGGAAGTAGGCACGATGCGCACGAATTTGCCTTGCTAATGTCAGTCGGAATGCGCCAATTTCCGCTCAACAGCCTGGCATTCAGACCGGGCGAAGTTCAGGGAGGACTCCATGAAAACGATCCTGCGCGTGTCGGCTATTTGTGTGCTGTTTGCAGGTTCCGCCGTGGCGCTGACTGGCGAGCGCATGGCGGAAATTCCGCTCGACAAAATGTCGTCCGCCCAGCGCGCCGTTGCCGATGCCATCATGTCCGGACCGAGGGGAGGGCTGAGAGGCCCGTTCAATACCTGGCTGCGCAGCCCGGTGCTGGCGGATCGCCTGCAAAAGGTCGGCGAATATATCCGCTTCAACACCTCGCTCGAAAAGCGGATCAACGAGATGGCGATCCTGATGACCGCGCAGGCCTGGGGCTCGCAATATGAGTGGTACGCCCACGCGCCCTTGGCGATCAAGGCCGGTCTCGATCCCGACATCGTCGCCGCCATCGGCGCCGGGCGAAAACCGGAAAAGATGAAGGACGACGAGGCTGTTGTCTGGGAGTTCACCACCCAGCTGCGGCGCGATCACGGGGTCGACGACGCGATCTACGCCAGGGCGCTGGAAAAACTCGGCGAACAGGGCATCATGGATTTGATCGCGGTGAACGGCTATTACGATGTGGTGTCGATGACGCTAAACGTCGCGCGCGTCGCGCCGCCGGCCGGCGAGGAACTGCCGTTCAAGCAGGCAGGCCGCTAGTCTCTGATCTCTCACAATTGTCGCGCGGCGGTCATGCCGCGCGGCAGCGCGTTGAAAGTGGCCAATCATGAAAAAACAAATCCGGCTGAACGCTTTCGCCATGAACTGCGTCGCGCATCAGTCGCCGGGGCTATGGACCCATCCGCGCGACCGCACGGCGGAATATAACCGGCTGCCCTACTGGATCGATCTGGCGCGAACGCTGGAGCGCGGGCGGTTCGATGGGCTGTTCCTGGCGGATGTACTCGGCGTCTACGACGTGTTCGGCGGCAGCCCGGATGCGGCGCTGCGCAACGCCACGCAGACGCCGGCGAATGATCCACTGCTGCTGATCCCGGCGATGGCCACTGTCACCGAAAACCTCGGTTTTGGGGTGACCTCCAACCTGTCCTACGAGCCGCCCTATACGTTCGCGCGGCGGATGTCGACGCTCGACCATCTCACCGAAGGGCGGATCGGCTGGAACGTGGTGACCGGCTATCTCGACAGCGCGGCCCGCGGCGCCGGCAAGGACAAGCAGACCGCGCATGACGACCGCTACGATGTCGCCGACGAATATATGGAGGTGGTCTACAAACTCTGGGAAGGAAGCTGGGAGGACGACGCGGCGCTGAGAGATCGCGCGCGAGCCATTTTCGCCGATCCCGCGAAGGTGCATCGTATCAGGCACGAGGGAAACAATTATCGGGTCGATGCCATCCATCTGAGCGAGCCGTCGCCGCAACGCACCCCCGTGCTTTATCAGGCCGGCACCTCGCCGCGCGGCCGGCAGTTCGCCGCCGAGCATGCCGAATGCGTGTTCATGTCGGGCCCGTCGGCCAAGATCATCGCGCCGCGCGTCGCTGCCATTCGCGAACTCGCCGCGAAGGCCGGCCGCAACCCGGCCGAAATCCTGATGTTCAGCATGTTCACCATCATTTTGGGACGCACCGAAGCCGAAGCAAAAGCCAAATACGCCGACTATCGCAGCCACATCAATCCGGAGGGCGCGCTGACCTTGATGTCCGGCTGGACCGGCGTCGATTTCTCGACCTACGATCTCGACCAAGAGGTCCGCCACGTCCAGAACGACGCCGGCCGCACCGCGATGGACAACATCACCCGCGCCGATCCCGATCGAATCTGGACCGTGCGCGAGGTCGCCCAGCATGTCGGCATCGGCGGCATCGGCCCGGTCGTGGTCGGCACGCCGGAGAAGGTCGCCGACGAAATCGAAGCGTGGTTCGACCTGACCGACGTCGATGGCTTGAACGTTCCGTTTGCGATCTCGCCCGGAGACTTCGAGGACATCACCGACATGCTGGTGCCGGAGCTTACCCGGCGAGGACGCTACAAGGAGGCCTACCAGCCGGGCACGTTGCGCGAAAAACTGTTCGGCGCGGGCCGCGCCCGCCTCGCCGCGCCGCATCCGGCGGTGCAGTACCGGCCTCACGTAGCGGTGAAAGCGGCGGAGTAAATCGTCATTGCGAGGAGCGAAAGCGATGAAGCAGTCCAGCTTTTTTGCAGCTCGATGGATTGCTTCGCGGAGCCTGTCATCGGGCGGCGCTTCGCGCCGACCCGTTGGCTCGCAATGACGGACCTAGAGCGAACCGTCGACCACGACCTCGATCAATTTCGCGCCCGGCCGTTTGAATGCCGACGCCAGCGCGGACGCTACGTCCTTGGCCTCGGTAATGCGCAGCGCCTCGAGCCCGAGCGATTTTGCCAGGCCGGTAAAATCCACCGGCGGGTCGACGAAATCCATGCCGACGTAATGATCGTCGCCGTGAAACGCGAGCAGCCGCTGCTTGATGATGCGGTAGCCGCCATTGTTGATGATCACGACCGTGAGCGGCAGCTTGTGATGCGCCGCGGTCCACAGCGCCTGGATCGAATACATCGCGCTGCCATCGCCGGAAAAACACACTACCGGCCGGTGCGGGTTGGCCAGGCTGACGCCGACCGAGGCCGGCAATCCCCAGCCGATGCCGCCGGAGGCGAGCGCATGATAGCCGTAGCGATCGCGATGCGGGCGCAGCGCACTGATCTGCCGCGACGACGTCAGGCCCTCGTCGACCAGGATGGCATGATCGGGCATCGCTTCGACGACTTTCAGCGCCAGCCATTCCGGATCGATCGGCGAGCGGTCCCTGCTCTTGTTGATCTGTTCGACCAATGTCGCGCGCCGCGCGGTCCAGTTCTTCGACTTGAGCGCTGATATCCCCTGTTTGGCGCGCCTCTCCAACGCGGCGCCGCCGGCGGACTTGAGCGCCGGGATCAGCACCCGCAAGGTTTCCCTCACATCGGCCTTGAGTGCGATTTCGGCGCCGTAATTCTTGGCGAGGTCCCATTCGACCAGGCCGATCTGCAGGATCGGCATGCCCTCGGGCAGCGGATCGACTTCGCTATGCACCGACATCCGCAACGGGTCGGCGCCGAGCACGATCATGAGATCGTAGGGCGACAACACCTCGCGAACCTGTTTCTGCAAGCGCGACAGCGCGCCCATGAAGCACGGGCTTTCCGACAGGAAATGCGCGCCATAGGGCGCGGTTTGCTGGTACGCGGGACAGCCGAGCGTCTCCGCCAACGATGCTGCTTCGTGCAGCGCATCGCTCTTTACGATTTCGTCGCCGGCAATGATGACCGGACGCTCGGCCTTGAGAATGCGCGCTACCAGCGCCTGCAACACCTCGTCGGAAGGTTTCACCCTTGTATCGACGCGGGTCGAACGTCCGAGGTCAATCCCGGCTTCGGAATTGAGGATATCGCCGGGCAGCGAGATGAACACCGGCCCGGTCGGCGGCGTGGTCGCGATCTTGGCGGCGCGGCGCACGATCCGCGGCAGGTCCTCCAGCCGCGTCACCTCGACCGCCCACTTCACCAGCGGCTCCGCCATCCGGACCAGCGGGCCATAGAGCAGCGGCTCCATCAAACCATGACCCTGCTCCTGCTGGCCGGCGGTCAGGATCATCGGCGTGCCGGTGAAGCTCGCGTTGTAAAGCGAGCCCATGGCGTTGCCGAGCCCGGGCGCGACATGGACGTTGCAGGCGACGAGCTGGCCGGAGGCCCGGCTGAAACCGTCGGCGATAGCGACTACGAGGCTTTCCTGCATTGCCATCACATAGGTGAGGTCGGGATGATCCTTCAGCGCATGCATGATCGGCAGTTCGGTGGTGCCGGGATTGCCGAACAAATGCGTGACGCCCTCGTCTTTGAGCAGCGCAAGAAACGCCGAGCGCCCGGTGATGCGGTTCATGAAAGTCCTCCCGTTCCCGAAGGCCGTTACCGTCGGGTTCTGGGCATCATGACTGATCTAAGACGGGGAGATCAAGGAAGCGCGATCATGGCTGCCCTGCATCGTTGGACTCGACTCCGCGAGCCAACTCAGAACAGCCCCTCATGATCCGGCCGCTTCTTCCTTTTCGAGCGCTGCCAGACCACGCCGGGAAAGCCCTTTAAGGGCATCAGCGGCTCGCCGGTGTAGGCCCACTCCTGCAGCTCCTCGATGGCGATATGATAGAGCGGCTGCCGGCCTGTACGGCCGGCAAAGAGCGCGCGCGGGATGTTCACCATATGCGGCGAGCGCGGGCGCTCATACAACAGCGGCGTGCCGCAGCGCGCGCAAAAGCTGCGCACGGTCTTTGTCACTTTGTCCTCGTAGCGCATGATGGCTGACTTGCCCTTGATGATCCGGAAGCGCTTGCGCCAGCTGCCGACATAGGTCGCATACGCCGCACCATGCGCGCGCCGGCTCGCGGCCGAATGATCGTGCCAGGCCCAGCGCGCCGGGGTGTCGATCTCAAAACAGACGCTGCCGCACAGGCATTGACCTGACGCCACTCCCGCTGCTGTCGTTGCTTTTGCCACCGGCTTTCCCCCACGTATCGTCATTGCGAAGAACAAAGCGACGAAGCAATCCATATTCGGTCATTCCGGGATGGTCCAAAGGACCAGACCTCAGACGTGCAATTGCACATCGGGGAATCCTTGGGGCCGGTAGGGGCCGACCTGCAGCGGTGAAAACAACGAAGGAAAATTCATGTCAGCCCCGAAAAATGTTTCATCGATCTGGTATGTAGCCGGTTCGGCCGGCTCATAAAAGGCTCGGCCAGCGGGATGGCCGCGAACGAAGACCTCCCATGCCGTTTCATGCATGGTGCGCACGCCACATCGCCCTAGTTCGATCGTTGAGCCATTCAATTCTATCAGCGAGGAAAGCGTACGTGCCACATCCCGCCATGTCACCAAATAACGTTGCCGTCATCACCGGGGGCGCGTCCGGCATCGGGCTTGCCGCCGCGATGCGGTTTGCAACGCTCGGCATGAAAGTCTGTATCGCCGATCTCGGCACCAACCGGCTCACTGATGCAGAAGCGAAGCTATCATCGGTAGCGCCTGGCGGTGCGGCCAACGTCATGGTCAGGGACGTTGACGTCAGCCGTATCGAAGACATCTCGGGACTGGAGGCCGCCGTGCGCGAGCGGTTCGGCGGCCCCGACATCCTGATGAACAACGCCGGCATCCAGCCGGGCAGCCAGATGTTCGGGCCCTTGCAAAACTGGCAGCGCATTCTCGGCGTGAACCTTTGGGGCGTGATTCACGGTTCGCAGGTTTTCGCGCCCGGCATGATCGAGCGCGGACGTCCCGGCCTCATCATCAATACCGGCTCGAAACAGGGCATCACCACCCCTCCCGGCGATCCCGCCTACAATGTTTCGAAGGCGGGCGTGAAAGCTTTCACCGAGGCCCTGCAACACGAGTTGCGAAACGCGGCCGGCAGCCGAATGAGCGCCCATCTTTTGATTCCCGGTTTTGTATTTACCGGCCTCACCTCCCGGGGCCGCACCGAAAAACCGGCCGGGGCCTGGACGCCGGAGCAAACCGTCGACTTCATGATCGAACGAATAGACGCCGGCGATTTCTACATCCTGTGCCCGGACAACGACGTGCCGCGACGCCTCGACGAGCGGCGGATTCTGTGGGCGGCAGGCGACATCGTCGAAAACCGCCCGGCCCTCTCAAGATGGCATCCGGATCATGCCGCGGCCTTTGCTGCGTTTGTGAAGGAGCCGTAGTCTGCCGTCATTGCGAGGAGCGACTTGTCCGCCGTAGCTCAACGAGCGAAGGCGGAAGCGACGGAGCAATCCATCCCAGACGCACGTCTCAAAACGTCTCTTGCTTGTGGCCGCATTCCTTGCAGGCAAACTTGACGCGGGTCGCACCCTTTGCCGCCGAGACGCGATTGGGCGCACCGCATTTTCCGCAGGTCGTCTCGATCCGGGTATTGCCCTGCTTCACGACGATCGACTTGCGCGCCATGGTTTCGCGGATCAGGCGCTCGGCCTCTTCGCGCATCGACTGCTTCGACATCCGCTCTTAACCCATCATGGGAATCGTCACCGAAGCAGCCTTATAACACCCGCATCGCGTCGGGAAACGTGGTATTCCTGAGACCGGGAAGCCTCGCAGGCTTTTTTGTTTCAAGCTGGCAGCTGCAATGTCCTCATCCGACGATTTTGGCCAAACCGGGGGCGTATTTCGCCGGCGCCGCAAAAGCAGGAACTCTTCCCTGCTGCTGCTGGCCGCCGGATTCCTGCTTTTTGCTGCAGCCGCGGGCGCGCTGTATTACGCGTTGCGGCCGGCAACCCTTCGGATTGCCGTCGGACCGGGAGGAAGTGACGACCAGAAGCTGATCCTGGCGATGGCCCAGACCTTCGACCGCGACCGTAGTGCGGTCAGGCTGTCTCCGATCACCACCGAGGGAGCGGTGGAAAGCCTTGGATTTCTTGGGACGGCCAAAGCCGATCTCGCAGTCGCGCGCGGCGATCTCGACATGCCGGCCGACGCCGAAACCGTCGCCATCGTGCGCAAGAACTTCGTCGTGCTGTGGTCGACTTCCGGCCTCCCGGTCAAGGGCTCCAAGAAAAAGCCGGCGCCGAAAATCAAGGAAATCGGCGATCTCGCAGGGCACCGGGTTGGCATTATCGGTCGAACCCCGGCGAATGCCGCATTGCTGCGGGTGATCCTGACTGAATCGGGCGTCACGCCCGAGATGGTTGCGGTGACGCAGTTTGGCACCAACCAGATCGAGGAGCTGGCGCGCGACCCCAACCTCGATGCGTTCATGGCGGTGGGCCCGCTCGACAGCAAGATCACCTCCGAGGCATTGGCCGCGACCGCGCGCGCCAGAGGCGAGCCGAAGTTTCTACCGATTGACGTCTCGGACGCAATCGCCCTGAAACACCCGCTCTTTGAATCCGAGGAAATTCCCGGCAGCATCTTCAATGCGTCGCCGGCCTGGCCGGATGACAAGATCGATACGATCAGCGTCAATCACCTGATCGTGGCACGAAAGGCCTTGTCCGAAACGACCGTCGCCGCGTTGGCCCGGCAAGTGTTTTCCATTCGTCAGTCGCTGGCCAAGCAAGTGCCCGGTGCCCCACACCTCAAAAAACCGGACACCGATAAGGACGCCGAGCTGCCGGTGCATCGGGGAGCGGCAGCCTACCTCGACGGCAACGAACGCACGTTCCTTGACAGGTACAGCGATTACTTCTGGGGGGCGATCCTGGTTCTCTCCGGGCTCGGTTCAGCCGGCGCCTGGGTGCGTTACTATTGGAAGCGGGACGAAAGAGAGGAAAACATATTGCACCGGGAAAAGGTTCTGGACCTGATCTCCAAGGTGCGGGTCGTGGAAGATCCGGAAGAATTGCTGGCCATGGAACGCGAGGTGGATGCCGTGCTGCGTGAAACGCTCGACGCTTACGACGACGGCGCGATCGAGGAAGAGGACCTGTCGGCCTTTGGCCTCGTGCTCGAGCAGTTTCATTACGCCATTGCCGACCGACGCGCGGCGATGGGCGAGAGCGCGCCCGAACAGACTCGCTTGCGAGCGCGATAGGCCATTCGGTTCAAACGGCGCGGGCAACGCGCTCCCGAGACGCCGGAAGCACCTCGCGCGCGAATATTCCCGCAGAATGAAGCACCTCTTCGTGTGACAGGTCGCCGAAGGAAAACTGCGCCATGAAATAGCTGGCGCCGGCCTCCCTGACGATGTTGCTCACATATTCGCGGATCGTGCCGGGAGAGCCTGCGAGCGCGCCGCCATTTTTGACCGCGGTTTCGAAGTCTTCCGGAATTCTTGCATAGCGCGGTTGCGTGCCGTGCTTGTTCCAGAGTTTCATGAAGCTCGCGTAAAACACCGGCCACGCGCGGCGTCCGAGTTCCATTGCCTCCCGATCGGTGTCGGCCGCAACCACGAAGCGGTTGATTCCGAGCAACGGAATGTCATCCGGCGCGTTCCCCGCAGCCACCCATTCGGCGCGATAGCGATCGGTGATCTCGCGAACTTTCGACACCGGGCCGCCGCAAACGACGTTGATTGCGTTTTGCGCCGGCCACGCCGTGCCCTCAGGCACCGGAACTGCATACCAGAACGGCGGGTGCGGAAGCTGCGCCGGTTTCATTTCGATCGGCACGTTTTCGAACTGATAGTGTTTGCCATTGAAATTGACCTGCGGCTGCGTCAGCGCCTGCTTGATAACGTTGTAAGCCTCGACATACATGGCCGGCGCCTGATCCGGGTCGATGCCAAAATATTGCAGTTCGTGCGCCGATGCGCCGCGACCTACTCCGACGTCGAGCCGGCCATTGCTGAGATGGTCGAGCATGCAGATTTCTTCGGCAAGCCGCAGCGGGTGGTGGGCGGGCAACACGTAAACCAAAGGGCCGAGGCGAAGACGCTTGGTGCGCTGCGCCACCGCGGCAAGGAACACGCCGGGTGAAGGCGTGAGGCTGAGTGGCGTCGAATGATGCTCGCTCATGTGGTAGGTCCGAAATCCCGCGGAATCGTAGAATTCGATCAGTTTCAAGCGGTTTTCGTACTGTTGGCCGAACTCATAAGGTCCGCGGTCGTTCTGATCGAATATACCAAACTGCATCGCACCACCTGTCGGTATGCTTTTTCTGAATCAGCCGAGATGAGTTTGTAGCGGTCCGCGGCCTTGTTAGCTGATCTCGACAATGACGTAGCTGTCCTCGATGTGAACCGGAAAAGTCTCCGCCACATAAGGCCCCTTGGCCAGCGTCTCGCCGTCCTCGATCACCACCGGATAGGTCCGCACCTTGATGCGGTTGGGGTCGAAATACGATTGCCCGGTGCGCATGTCGAATTCCCAGCCGTGCCAGGCACAGCGCAGCAGCTCGCCGACCCGCGAGCGCTGGTAGACGCCGGGCTCCGGCGAGGTCAGCCGCGCCACGCACGCCGCCTTGTCGAGCGGCGCACCTTCGTGCGGACAGCGGTTGAGCAGCGCGAAGAACTCGCCGTTGACGTGGAACACGACGATGTCGCGGCCATCCAGGTCCACCACCTTGTTGCCGCCGGGCGGGATCTCTGTGGTGCGGGCGACGATGTGACGGGCCATCTGGTCAAAGCTTGTAGAGCGCGCGCGCGTTGCCGTTGAAGATTTTGGTCCATTCGGCTTCGCTCAGCGGCGTCTTGAAGGCGAACCGCGGATCGTCGAAGTCCCAATGCGGATAATCCGACGAGTACAACAGGCGGTCGACGCCGACCCAGTTGATCAGGGACCGCAGGTGTTTTGCCTCGTCGGGCTCATCGATCGGCTGGGTCGTGAACCAGAAGTGCTCCCGCACATATTCGGACGGACGCCGCTTGAGGTGCGGGACTTCGTCGCGGAAGCGTTCGAAGTGCTGGTCCATGCGCCACATCGCCGATGAAATCCAGCCGAAGCCGCCTTCGATGAACACGATCTTGAGGCGCGGAAAGCGCTCCAGCACGCCTTCGATCACCAGGCTCGTCAGCGTCGCTGCCATCGAATGCGCGTTCGATTGGTGCTCCTCGGCATAATAGGACGGCCAGCCGCCGCCGGTCGGCGCGTGACCGCCATAGCCGCCGACGTGAATGCCGAGCGGCAGGCCGAGCTCCTCCGCGCGGGCGTAGATCGGCCAGTAGCGGTGACGGCCAAGCGGCTCGTTGGCGCGCGGCGAAACGTTGATCTGCACATATTGGCCGATTTTGGCGCAGCGCTCGATCTCGGCGATCGCCGCCTCGGTGTCGTCCTGTCCTACCAGGATCGACGCCTTCAGCCGCGGCTCCCGGCTGGTCCAATGCGCGAGCTGCCACTCGTTGACGGCGCGCTGGATTGCCGCGCCGAAATCGAGATTTTGCTGCGAGAAGATGAAGAGGTCGAGCACCTGCAGGATACCGAACTCGATGTCGAGCGGATCGAGGTGCTGCTTGCGCATGAAGGCGAGATCGGATCCGGGCGGGCCGCCGGTCGGCGGCCAGGCGTCGCGGCGCGCGATCAGCGGCGAGGACCGCGGATACGGCGTGGTGCCGATATAGGGCGTGCGCAAATGATCGCCGTAGGTCTTTAAGTGCTCCTGCCAGCGTTTCGAGAGGAACGGATTGAGGTCGCTTCGCGCATGCAGGCTCGGATGCACATCGCAGTCGATGATCCGCAAGCGGCTTTTGGCGGAGGTTTCCTGCTCAAGCACGGGGCGGTCGATGACATCGCTCATGCGATCCTCCTTCTCAAACGTTATGCGGCGAGAGAAAGCCGCGGAAAGGTTTCAAGCGGGTTGTCGGCACACATCCGCGATACGATACTTGGCGGCAGATGCGGCGGTATCGCGTCGTTGCCGTCGAACTGCCAGTGCGGATAATCGGACGCGAACAGCAACATCTTGTCGGAGTCGATCATATCGATGATATCGGCCACGCCGGCCGCGTCGGGCGGACTGTCGAACGGCTGCGTGGTCAGACGAATGTGGTCGCGCATGATCGCCGCCGGCTCGCGGTCGATCCAGGGCACCTCGACACGCACGCCGCGCCAGGTCTTGTTGGCGCGCCACATAAAGGCCGGAAGCCAGCTCACGCCGGACTCCATCAACACCACCTTGAGGCCGGGAAATTTGACGAACGCGCCCTCGTAGATCAGGCTTAGCACCTGGGCCTGGAACGCCTGGGCCTCCGCGAGATAATACTCGTAGCGGTAGGACGGCCAGCCGATCGAACTCGGCGCCTGTCGATATTGACTGCCGGCGTGGATCGCGATCGGCAGTCTGTGTTTCTCGGCAACCTGGTAGACCGGCCAGTAATGCCGGCGCCCCAACAGGCTCTCGCCTTGCGCCAGCACCAAGACAGATACGAACCTGTTATCGCCGGCGCGGCGTTCGATCTCCTCGATCGCCAGATCCGGCGCCTGCATCGGTACCACGATCGAGGCGCGCAGGCGAGAGTCGCGCGCCAGCCATTCAGCCGCGATCCAGTCGTTGATCGCCTTGCAGAACGCCGACGCCATGTAAGGATCGTACACGGCCTGGGCGCCGTAGAGCACATTGCAGATCGCGTGTGACGCGCCGAGCTGGTCGAACGCACCGCGCTGCACCATCGCCAGCTCGCTGCCGGGCTTGCCATCGGCCGGCCGCCAGTCGGACCGGCCTGATAGCGGCATGTTGGGTGGATAGCTGGTGAGATCGAGGCCGTCGATGGCCCGGCTCACGACCTGTTCTTTCCAGTGATCGTCGAGATAAGGCAGCAGCGTGGTGCGCGTTCCGCCCACCGCGGGATGGATATCGCAGTCGATCCGCGTGGCCACCATGCGCGTTCCCTGGATGTCTTTTTTGGCGGCTTGTTGCTGCCGCGCCTCCGAATGTGCCCCCAACGGTCCCCAGGTGCAAGGCTTTGCTCTGCCCTGGGCCTCGCCGAAAAATCATTGAAGACCAGCGGCGGCGCAACCCACACCGCACACTTCGGTCGCGTATTCAGGCAACACCCGGCAGATCTGGAAAACGAAAAGGCTGCGAACGCTCGCAGCCTTTGTTCTCTGGAGCCGATCGGCTTCGGCGTGGCGCCGTCCGATGATGGGCCGCCTAGCGTTTCTTTCGAACGGCCTTCCGCGCGGGCGCCTTCTTCTTCTTTGAAGATTTTGCCTTCTTCACTGGCTTTTTCTTCTTGCGTCTCACCGCAATAGGCTTTTCCGGGGTGGTCTCGGGATCGGGCGGATCGGGCTCCGTACCCGGTGCCGGTGTGGGAAGAGGTAGGTCATCGTGACAATCAAGAATGACCTGACAGAAGACCTTTCCATTAGCGTCAAGCAGAAGCATTGGATCGCCGGAATTCGAGGGATGCAATTCGAAATTCTGAACCGTCGGCGCCGGTTGGGTAGAGAAGACGGCGTAAGAGATGCCAGGGGATTCCAGGATTTTCTTCAGAACGGTGTTGATGGCTTTTGTCGTCTGCGGGGTCAGCAGTTTGCGAAGCAAATGATGCCACCGCGATCGACTCGTGGGATCCGCAGGAACGGGTGCGCCTCCGGTAACACTGGTGCACAGACGGTAGGCCACCCTCTGCAGATGATGTTTGCCGTCGAACAGGTTCTCGCGCCCGTGGTGGTCGCGGAGCTGTTGGATGTATGTTTTGCCGCCACCGCCGGGGACGAGCTGACCCGAGAAGCGCTTTGTGAGGTTTCTACAAATCTCCTGATCAGCCTGACTTGGAATAAAAGATCCCATGATTGCCCTCCAAATTGCCCATTTGAAAAAACTTCAACAGCGGCGGAGCGCGCTAGGTGGATTGGATCGCTTTAACAATGCGCGACTTCGCAATTCCCAATCCGCAGCCCAGCAAACTGACGCTGCGGTTTGTTTAGTGTACTTATCACCTCCTGATTGTCTAGGCTTAATCACTCGCTGCAACTCCGCGACCGCCGCTTCGAGGCTAAGCGGCCTGCCTGCCTTCTGCAGCAGCGTCTCAGCTCCCGAGGTCGTCGCCCAATGATCGGCAGCACATTCACAGGCCAGGGAAGGGTCGCAGCTCAGGCGGCAGCCGCTCGCTGAGTGATGCCCGGCTTCATGCAGCAATATCAGCGCAAGCGAATCTGCAGCCAGGTCGGGATGAAGGGCCAGGCCTCCGTACAGCACTACAATGCGCCTGCCGGGCAGCCTGAGAGCCTGGGCATTGATGATTCTAAAATTCAAACGAAGTTCGAATGTCAGGTCGGGAAAAGCACAGTGCATATCCGAAATGAGAAGCTGCAGCAGTTTCTCGCGACCGGCTTCTAGAGCACGGACTGCATCCTCCTCCGGCAGACGGCTGCAGAAAAACATGACCCACCTGCCCCGCTGTTCCAAACACAAATTATTCCGATCCCGTCCCAGGGAATTGGTCGTTCCCGACTCCAAAACAGTTCTTGGCTAACCCAATGCGCGACTAATGGTCGCGCAGGTCTGACACCCTGCCTCGACGCCGTTGCTGAGCGCCCGGAAGCACTTCCTCAGCAGACCCATCGATGAAATTCGAATGGTTAACATCGCTTCCATGCGAACTCTGGATCAATACTAATGCGCCCTTGGTTGGCCGGCTAGGTGCCGAGCGGCACAATCGATTGGGCGCCGTCATTGGCAGGTCTTGGCCCGGCAGCGGCTGAAAGTAATGCATACCGGCGTAGAAATAATCAGCTTATGGAGCTAGAATTACCTTAAGGTGCAGTCACGCTTCTGCTGCTGTGCAAGGGGCCATCGATGCAATGTTTTCGTTGCGGTTGCCAAAATAAGGCGACCAATGAATATTGCGAAGGATGCGGGGCCACTCTCGGAACTGAGTGCAGCGCCTGTGGCCACCTCAACGGACTGACAGCCCGCTTTTGCGGACGATGTAGCGCTGCCCTGAAGCCAATAGCTACAGAGGCATCCAATCAATCGTGGCAGCATGTGCTGAGATCGCTGCACGCCAAGGGCGGAGAGCGCAAGCGTCTCACAATTCTGTTTGCGGACATCCGTAACTCAACCGGCCTCATCGACAGTTTGGGTGATCCCGAATTGGGAATGAGGCGACTGCAACCCGTTCTGGATCTCATGAATGAAGCCGTTGTTCGTTACGAGGGCGTCGTCAACAAATCACAGGGCGACGGCGTCATGGCACTATTTGGCGCCCCACAGCCGCATGAGGACCACGCCGTCCGTGGCTGCCTCGCGGCGCTGGCAATGCAGGATGGGGTAACCCGCTTCGCCGATCCGGATTTGCAGATTCGCGTTGGCGTTCACACCGGTGAGGTCGTTGTTCAGGCGATAGAGCACGGAATTTACCAAACCTACGATGCCGCAGGCGCAAATGTGCACCTGGCCAATCGCATGGAGCAACTGGCTGACGCAGGTGCCATTCTGATTTCGAAAGAGACTTACAATGCCGCCAAACAATTCGTGGAAGTCGAGCCGCTCGGCCTGCAAACCATTCGCGGGGTCGCGGCACCCATTGAGACGTTCAAACTCAGGGGGCTTCAGCACGCTCCTTCCAGCGGAGTGTTTCGAAGCGGGAGGCGGTTAAGCCCCCTCATCGGTCGAAGCGACCAATCCTCCACACTCTCGGCGGAACTCGAAAATACGATCAAGGGAGATGGTCGCGTTGTCGGTGTCGTCGGTGAGGCTGGCATCGGCAAGAGCCGTCTGTGTTTCGAGTTTGCTGAAAGCTGTCGTGGAAAAGGCATCCGGGTCTTTGAGGCGCGCGTGTTGGCGCATGGTCGGGCGACCCCGTTTCAGCCCGTGCTGGAGTTGTTGCGCGATTATTTTGGGCTTCGCGTCAAGGAAGCCGTCGAGGTTTCTCGCGGTCGCGTCCTTGAGCGGTTGGCGGCCCTCTCCGAGCAGACAACGTTTGTGTTGTTGGAGTTTTTAGGCCTGGCCGATCCGCTGCGAGCGGCAATCAAGCTTGACCCAAAAGCCCGAAAAACGCTGTTGCTCGATTTTGTCAGGACATTGCCGCGTTCGGGACCCGCGGATGCCACCGCGGTTGTCATCATCGAGGATCTGCACTGGATCGATGCGGCAAGCGAGGAGTTCGTCGAAGCGTTGGCGGATGCTGTGGTCGGCACGAGAACACTTCTGGTTGTTAATTTCAGGCCGGGGTTTGCCGCGGCCCTGATGCAGCGGTCGCACTATCGCCAAATCAACATGCCTCCCCTGCCGCCGGCACAAGCGGCCATCCTGTTGCAGGATCACTTTGGCGACGACCCCTCGCTGGCGTTGCTGAGCAGGAACATCATCGAGCGTGCCCAGGGAAATCCGTTCTTTCTGGAGGAACTTGTCAATGCGCTCGTGGAACGCGGAGATTTTGAGGGCGAGAAGGGCGCGTACCGATTGAAAGGCGGCATCGATACGATCCCGCTGCCGCCGACGGTGCAAGCGGTTATTGCGGCCCGTATCGACCGTCTTCAAGATAATGCAAAAAAGGTGCTCGAGGTTGCCTCCGTTGTTGGTCGCGAGATTTCGATATCAATCCTGGACCTCGTTACCGGTTTGTCTCCAACCGAGTTGTCGGAAGCAGCCCAGCATTTAAGGCAAGCCGAGCTGCTTTACGATGTGCCGCCCTTCGAACAACGGCTCATTGCATTTCGTCACCCGCTTATCCAGGAGGTTGGCTATCGATCACTGCTGCACGAACGCCGCCGCGAGCTTCATTCAAAAGTGGCGCAAGCCATTGAGAGTCTCTTCAAGGATCGCGCCGAGGAGCGGGCTTCTCTGCTGGCATATCACCTGGAGCAAGCCGGTGAAAACCTCAAAGCGGCCCAGCAGAATATGCGCGCTGCGGTTTGGATTGGCGCCAACGATCCAAGTCAGGCACTGAGGAGCTGGCAGAAGGTCCGCGAGCTTCTATCAAATCTGCCGCCATCTCAGCCGATAAACTATTTGAAGATGATGGCATCCGGTCAGATCATAAACTTCGGTTGGCGGGAAGGAATGTCGTCGGAAGATGCCGGAGTTTACTTCGAGGAAGCCAAACAACTGGCACTGGCCTTGGGAGATATGAGGGCCAATGCGCTTATTCACGCAGCTTACGGGCGGATTTTAGCGAATGGCGGTTCGGCGGATGAGTACGTGGAAAAGATCCGCGAAGCTAAAGCGATCGCCGATCAGGGTAATGATCCCAGCGTTCAAATCACGCTTAAGGCTGTGCTCTGTCACGCACTGTGGCTGTCAGGTCGCATGAGAGAAGCGCTTCAAATGAATATTGAGGCGACGGAACGTGCTCACGAAATCGTAAAATTCGATCGGCAAACGCTGGGTTTTGATATCGAGGTCTGGCTGACTGTTTTGCGCGGTCGAACGCTGGTGATGCTCGATCGAAAGGATGAAGCCCGCCCGTTCCTCGATCGGATCCTTCAGGTAGAAAGCAGTCAGGTTGATCCTGTCCATCACGTCATGCCAAGCATGGCTTATGTGGACATCGCATGGGCAGAAGGAAACATCGGACTAGCTCAAGGACATGCTGACCGAGCGTTTTCTCTCGCCGTAAAAAGCGGTAATCCCTATCTGCGAGTCTATGCGCAAGCCTGTCGCGGTCTTGCTCATATCATCGCGGGAAAACTAACCTCGGCCATTGAAGATCTGTCGGACGCTCTCCGCTTCGCCAGGTCACGAAAGGCTGGCTTGGAAAACGAGCCCCGCATTCTGGCGGACCTGGCAAATGCCTACAGACTGAACGGCGATATCGCGAGGGCGTTTACTACCGTCACGCAAGCAATAGAAATTGCAGCCGAACGTCATGCCCGCGTACCCGAGTGCCTTGCCCGTCTGGTGCATGCAGACCTCCTGATGCGATCTGGAACAAGCGAGCAAGAAGCCGCCGGAAAGCGCGAACTGGGACGCGCCCACGAGCTCATGGGGGAAACCGGGGCCGCGATATTCGAGACCTTTCTCAAGGCCTCAAATGATGAACTGGGCGAAACTTCCCAAATATCGACCAGGGCCAGCTGAGCCGGCCGGACGGCTGAAGCGAGTGCCGGTCTTCGGGACGCTCGCTCCCCTCATCATGAATTTCCATGCCGCAGCAAAGATCGAGGCGAGAAATCCGAGCAGCATCGACAGATAGAACAGCTTGTCCGCGTATTTATCCGGGAACGATTGCTTCAGGAGTGTTGAAACAAGTTTTGGAGTCTTACTAAAGCTAGCTTGGATGGCCGCCCCGATGCATCGATGCTTTCCCCTTATATTGGTGGTATTGGCGCTCTGCGGATGCGCCGGACCGGCGCCCGACCCCTCGGGCCGCGACGTTTTGATCTCACGCGCCTCAACACGGCAGCAGGGTCAGGTGATTGTCCGCACAGCGGTGCTCAGCGATGACGAAAGCAGTCGCTACTTTGGCGTCGCTTTAGCCGACAAGGGGATCCAGGCGGTATGGCTGAGTGTCGAAAATGGCGGCGATGCAACACTATATTATCTACCCGCCACCACGGATGCGGAGTACTACACGCCGCCGGAGGCTTCGCGACTGTTTCAAGCATGGTTGCCGGGCGAGGCCGATAAGAACAGGGAACGGTTATTCGCGCGGGAGGCGATGCCGGAGGTGATTGGCCCCGGCCAGAAGGCTTCCGGGTTTGTCCTGAGCCATCGTGAAGGTGGTTTGAAGTTTCTCCGTGCCAGCTTTGTCGGGTCTGGTCGGCAGTTCGATTTCCGCTTCGTCCTACCGCTTGGCGGCAGAACCTATGCTGCGCAGAAGGTGGATTTCGGCGCACTTCCCCCCAACAGTGAGGATGTGGATCTCGCGAGTCTTCGGGCCAAACTGGAAAGATTGCCTTGCTGCGCGGTCAACAAAGCAGGCGACAGGTCGGGTGACCCGCTCAATCTTGTCGTCGTTGGCAACGAGGCCGACGCAATCTTCCCGTTCATCGAGCGGGGATGGCGGCTTGACGAGCCGCTTGATGTTCACAGCGTGCTGAGGACGATAAGCGCTTTCCTATTCGGCAGCGGGTACACGACAGCGCCGGTCAGCGCCCTCTATGTTTTTGGGCGGCCGCAAGATGTTGCCTTGCAAAAGGCTCGCAACAATATCAGCTTGCGCAACCATCTGCGCGTATGGCGGGCGCCCTTTACCGTCGAGGGGCAAAATGTTTGGGTCGGCCAAATCAGTCGGGACATCGGATCGAAGCTAACGACCCAGTCCTGGTCTTTCACGACGCACAGGATCAGTCCTGAGGTAGATCAGGACCGTTATTATCTTATTCAGGATCTGCTTCTGACGGGGGAAGCTTACCGGTTTGGCTTTGCGAGCGGCGTTGGCGTGTCAAGCCCGGCCAATCCTCGTACAAACCTGAGCTACGACCCCTACGTGACCGACGGTCTACGGGTCGTCGTCTTTCTTGGTGCGCGGCGAAGCCCAATGAGCCAGGTCGAATTCATTGACTGGGAGCGCCCGCCGCCCAATAGCAATCTTCCAGCCGATCTCCCTACGGGGGAAAAACACCGGTAGAATGGCTTCGGCAAACAGCCGCTGGACGCTACGCACATCGCGTCCATAACGGTGGTAAGCTGGTCCCAATAGTCGCACCACACATCTGGCGCGGGACCATCTCCTCGAATAACACCGGCCTGACATTTCCCCAGGAGACGATTGAGGCGACATACCCGGTCTGCCACATCCTTCACGCCACGCGTTGTCGGTGAGCCGCGCGCCTTGCCCGTCATCCATGCTTTCCAATCGGCGGCGCCCTTTGACTGGTTGCAAAGGCCGCAGGAAGGCACAAGATTCTTAATTTCGCCAATAAAGCCAGTTGGCCTCCTGTTTCGCACCGACGGCCTTAAGTGATCCCAATCAGTGGTTGGTGAAGTCATAATAAACGGTGCTGAGAGCATTGATGTTGTCTTCGAGCCGAGCAGTCCGTGCCGTCCGTGATGCTCGCGAGATCGCCGCTTTCAGGGGTTTCGGTAGCGTCGTGGCGGTTCCTTTCCCCTAAACCACTTTAGCGGAAGTCCGATCGTGTAGGCGCGCAACTTGATCGCATGAACTGATCGATTCAGTTTTGCGGCGATGATCTCGGGGCGCACGTTCGCCTCTGCCATCCTTCGAAAGAGGGCATCCTGCCGCGGTGTCCACCGGCTGATGCGGCTCGCCAGCATGCACCGAGCTCGCGTCTTGTTTGACGCCTCTACGGTACGCGTTTCCGAAACTTTTGTGTGTGGCGCACAGGGAGTACTTCTTTGTGCCAACCCGGGGGCAGCTGCGGGTCCCTCGGCGTTGGGGAATTAAGCCCACTTCGGCGTTGTTGGATTTGACGAAGTTGCCGACTCATCTGTACGGATGCGGCTCCCCAGGCAATTGGATGCAGAACTTCGTCGGTCCGCAATGCCTGGCCGGTGCGCTTGGGGATTATCAGAGGAGGCGGGTTGAATTACACCTGTCGAAGGGTTGGTGAATTATATTATGATAACCAGACATTTTCGTTGCAGATACTTTGTAATTACTAAATTTTGGCGCAAGGGGAAGGGTGTTTGGCGTCCATAATTTTCAAATACTTGGTGGACGCAGCTCCGCGTTTCATGCAGGTATTTTTCGACTAATCCAAATGGGTTATGTCGTACTTCCAAAGAGATCGGCTATCCACCGTTTGTGTATCTGGTTGAACTTTACTCGATAACCATATTCATAAAAGCAAGCATATTCATAAAAGCTTCATAAAAGGCAAAAACAGCGCGGAGCTTTCGAAATTTGACCACGAAAACATTTTCTATGAAAGCGGAGGCCCCACCGACTGAAGAAACCCAAATATTCGACACCAAGACTTCCACCGAAGAAGAGGTTTTTACCCGTCGACAAATCACAGAATGAAACGACCGGAATTTAATAGGTCGGTCGAGTGTCAGTAGGCGTACATGCTGGGAGGGTCACATGCGCCAGCGGCAATCTTTTGAAATCATACTCGTTGGGAAAAGCATTTTACTCAGAGAAGGACTTGCCAGAATCCTAGGTTCAGCAAATTTTCGCATCCTTGCCTCGGTATCATGCGCCGATGATTTGCTCCCGAGCAAACACCAGCTACACAACCCACTGTTTCTCGTTGTCCATACCGGCGATGATTTTGACGCCGCGGTGGAACAAATCGAACTGTTCAGGGACCAGCACCCGGCCGGGCGCATTGCTATCGTCGCCGATCACTATCGACTAGACGAGCTGGTTTTAGCATTTCGAGCAGGCACCAACGGCTATTTCGTCGACGTCATGGCCTGCGATGTATTCATCAAATCGATTGAACTGGTGATGATGGGTGAAACAATTTTCCCGCCGGCATTTCTGTCATTCGTTCTCGATCCCGAAGCCGACCGCCTCGGCCAGGCCGCGCCGCGCCACGAAAACAACCAGTCGATCCTCATCAGGAACGAGAATACACTCGTGCCACAGCTTTCCACACGGGAGAAATCAATCCTGCGCTGCCTGATCGAAGGCGACTCCAACAAATGTATAGCCCGAAAGATCGATATCGCCGAGGCGACCGTGAAGGTCCACGTCAAGGCGATCCTTCGCAAAATCCGGGTCCAGAACCGGACACAGGCGGCGATTTGGGGGATGAACAACGGGTCAGTGATACGACTGGCAAACAACAGCTCCCCGCCCTCAACCTCCGATGTGAGCAAGCGGCTTGCAAATCCCGTCGAGGTGATCTCCGAGATCAAGCAAATCGGGGCATCGGTACCGCTGGGCGCGATCGGGCACGACGCAAATCGTGCTAACGGGTCTCCCATGCGGCGCCGCCGCGCCGGTTAAATATCGTTCAGTCTGACTGGCCACCGGCGTTGTCCTCAGCCGCTTACAGTAGCGTATTGAGAGGGAACGCCGGCGCGGTTTCGGGGCCCATCGGGGCGGAGACTCCGGGCCCGGCGGCCTGGGCCCCGGGGGGACCGCGATCAGATAGCCTGCCTTGACAGGGCAACTCCCTTAATCAAGCTGACCGCCTTCTGGCGGTCTTTTTGTTTGGGCGGCCACTACCTTGCGCGGCGCCGCGCCGCGTTCGATCAGACGACGGCTGGATCCGGAAATCATCGAGTCTTTTCCCGGACCTGAGCTGTGCAGTCAGCCAGCGTGGTTGTTTCCCGCGGCCCGCCCAAGTCTCGGACGGCCGGGTGGGATTTCTATACTTCGGAAAAACCTGCGGGTAAGGGCGCCGCGCGTGGCTCACTTTTTTAGCGCTGTCAGCTGTACTCTGGCCAAGCTCGCGCAATTTCTGGTCAAGCAGCGCCTTTTCGGCAGATATCTTGCGCGCCATTACCGAGACGACCAGTTCGTGAAGAGACCAGAGCTCGTCCACGGACATCGATTCGAGATCATGAGGTTTCATTTTCTTAACTCGGATGATTAGTCCTTGTCGCGGCGTGGTGTTGGCCGTTTGGGGAATGCCACGTCTGCAGGTTTAATTGCCTGACGGTAGCGACAGTCGCACCGATGAAGGCGACACCAACGCAATCGATAGCGCTACAAGGGCGATACGCGGGGCCATAGGGCGCTCCCGTATTCAATCGTCGCCCTAGGGTTTATTTAGGCACCCCCAAGGGGCACTTCAATGGTCAAAGAACGCCGAAACTCACTGACCACCCCCCAAGTCAATCCACTATCTTTCGCGCGCGGCTAGCAGGGTGGCGCGATGCGATCTGGTCGGCTAATAGACGCACATGCTTCGCAAACTCGTCGCCATTACCGCCTGGGCGTCTATAGCCTTCATCGCTTACGCAACCCTCTCGCCTATCCAGGCGAGGCCCAAGGTATTATCAGCGGACCTCGAACACATTGTCGCCTTTGCGGTTACCGGACTTTTGTTTGGTTTGGCCTATCCCAGACAATTCGTGCGTGTATGCTTTATCGTTCTTGGAAGCGCCGTACTGCTTGAATATTTGCAGACGTTAACACTAGGTCGTCACGGCACGCTAGTCGATGCATCCGAAAAGATTGTCGGCGGCGCGCTCGGTATTTTTGCGGCCAGAGCAACCCTTTATTTATGGCATCGAAAACGTTCTCTCCAGAGTAAATCCTGAATCTTTCGCGCGGGAGCGGGACATCAGAGCGGGTCAATAGACGGCAACCAAGTAATCGGAACAATGCGGGCATTCGCTGGCGCACCCTTCGCCCGCAGCGCCCCAATCTCATGTTCCGTCTCCCGGTCCGTGATCGGATGGCCGTCCCCCGTCATGGCCAAAAAGGCAACAACCTTGCCGGCGGGCGAGAGTGAGGCCTCCAGTGCAGCGACCCCGTCGTCAAACGCCTGCCTCGGCCGCAATCGTTCGTCGCCAAATACGAAGGCGGCGAAAGGCGTGTCGACGTCGTGGAATTTATTGAGATTTGTAAGGCCATCGAAGCAGACCCCAATGAATTGTTGAAGGTGCTCATTCAACGCGTGGCATACCGACTGCTCACGCTGTCGTCACGCAGATAGTTTCCATCTTGACGCCGGCCCGAGAGGGCTCGGCAGGGGCCAGATCTCCTTGATCCGCCGACCGCCTTCGGCTGGCAGCCCGCCGTGCGGGCGACGTGCGGCATGCCCTCGTCACCTCCTCCCGACGCGCAGCGAATCGTCCCCGGTCGCGTCGGTCCGGCCTATCCCTGATGGGATATTTGAACTGCTTAACCTTCGGGCAGGCGCGTCAGGACCGTCCTGGTATCGCAGGGTGACCTCGACGGCGTCACCCGGCTGCAATTCGGTATCTTCGCTTGCGCCAATCCGTTCCTGCCCTTTCTCGCCTTTTCTAAAGATGGCAATCTCCGCTTTATTGCCGGCTCCTCGTACGAGTTGTGATCGAACCATCGCAGTGTACTGGAGCTTCTCGCCGACGCTCTGCAGCTTTTCGCGAATCTGGTTGAGCTTTACACTGGTGTCTTGCAACTCACGGAGCAAGTCGAGCCTCCGCTGGTCGTCGAACTTTTCCAGCCTTCTGGTGAGCTCGTCCTGTTGCTTCTTGACCTGCATTAGTTGCGCACTGGTCTGCAGCTTCCGAGTTGATGACAGCAGCACCGCGCGACGCGCATCCGTAACGCGAGGGCTGGTCAGAGAACCCTTGCCGAAGAGATCGGACGCTTTCTGCAGTTCTTCGAGGTCTGACTGAACTCCCTGTTCCTCGCCCTTCTGCTGCTCTGACAGCACGCCGACCTCGTCGTCTGCCTGTCGGACGCCGCGCTGGAGGAACGCCTTTTCCCGCTGATAATCGCTCTGTTTCGTCTTCAAATATTCCGTTTCTGCATTGACGATTTCCGAAATCGCCGATTGAGCTATAGGCACGTCCCTCAGAACGCGTGGACTGATCTGCGACCCGTCTCCGAGCTCATTCTTGATGCGCCACATATGCGCCTGTTCTTTGGCGAACTCTGTCCAAAGCGATGCATACTCGCTTCTCAAGTCTGCTGACTCGAGATACGGGTTATTCATTCTGATACGCATGATGTCGTAGCCGCCCGCCACAGCGATGACTTGGCGTGCGGTGGTGGCCGGACGATAAGGGTACTCACCCGGCTTCGACACGTCCCCATTCACGTATATCGGCCTGTATTCCGCCACGACCGTCGTGACCTCTTCTGGGTCTATCACGACCACGACCTCGCGGCCGTCCGAAGTCCTCTGTCGAAAGACCTTGCTCGTCAGCGCAGCCCCGATTTTGGCTCGGATCTGCGGTAAAGGCAGGCCAGCTACTGGGAGCATTCCGACCAGCGGCAACGAAATGCTCCCGTCCATCTGGACGGCAGCACGATGCCGTAGCTCCGGCACACCCGCCACCGCGACCTCGAGTATATCTCCGACGTTTACTCGATATTCGGCCTTTGCTTGAGTGACGGAAATTGTCAGGCCAGCAGCTACCAAGCCCCATCTGATGCAACGACCCAGGCTACTGCCAAAGACATCGGCATTGAAACAGTTGCGCAGTCTGGAATTCGGCATGGCGGCAGCTCCCTGTGCGGACGCAGTCACCGGATGAAATCCTTCAAATCTGTCCGCGGAAGGCAGCCGCTCCGAAATGGCTACCCTCCGAGCAACCGTCCAGACGGCAGTGTGATCCGCGAACCACCGTTCTGTTCACTCATTGGCGCCAGGCCGCTCAGTACCATCTTCGCTACCTTCGATTGATCGGCCTTCGATTGATTCACATTCCCATCAGATACATCGAGCGGATTGTTTCTCGACCAATTTTGATCGCGCATTTTGATCGCGCACTCCCGCGGCGCAATGACCCATCGTAGTTACCCCTCATATCTACCCATTTATTGCCAATTCTCAACCAGCGACCCGAATGCTACTGATTTGACCAAGGGGACGCGTAACTGAGTGGAATGCTTGAGGCAGAGTGCTATGAGCTATGCCTCCTTTACCAATGGGCCGGCCTCTACCAGGTTTCCGGCACATTCGGTCGATCTCGGCAGGGCAGTCCCAGCACGCGTCGGTAGGGGCCGATTGGCTGCCCTGTTAGTATTGGCTTCACCTGGAATCTTAAACTTTTACTCGGATCCAGCGTGGAGCGACAGCAATGCGGGACTGCTTTTCGCATCCGGCGCGCAAAACGGCACGACGTCTCTGGACGCGATTAGTTTCACGGTTTCGGCGGCCACTCTGACTCCATCGCCTTCTCCGAGTCTAACGCCGTCCCCAAGCCCTTCACCGAGTTCCTCCCCAACGAGCACTCCAGTTCCTATCGTGACGTCTTTTTCAGGGACCAGCGGCTCAAGATTTTATGTGGATGGCCACCTCTTCTCAGTGGTTAATCCTGACCAACCTTACAATCTCACAAATCCTGACAGCCAAACTCTTCGCTTTGAGGTCCATTCCCAAGAATATTGGGTGACCAGCGGTTTCAGCGATTTAACAAATGATGGCGGTGCCGAGCGCTCAGAAATTGAAGGTGTTTCCGACTTTCCAGTCGATGCCGACGTGCACTTGACGTACGAGTTTATGATGGAATCCGGAGGAGTAAATACTGCCCGATGGATGGTGATTGGCCAACTTTGGTCTGTGTGCTGCTCTCCACCGTTTGCAGTTGAGATGAGAGGCGAACACATGGCAATTAATGTGCGCTGGTCAACCGACAAAACCGAGCACGTGGTTTATTTGGATCCAAATCCAATCCAGCGAGACCGTTATTACACGATGGATATCCGCGTGAATTATGCGAAGGGCACAGCCGTTGTATTCCGAGATGGGGTACAGATCTTGAATTACCAAGGTCCTCTAGGGTACGGAGGGTCGAGTCACTGGGAATACGGGCTCTATCGAGCACCCACTACTAACGACATTCAAGCCGCCAGATATCGAAACTTAGTGATATCCCCTTGAAGAAAGCGATCAAAATGATTTGGTTAAGTGACTCATTTATTTGTTCGTTTCGAGGCGCACTCGTCGCTTCGTCGAAGATCAGGATCCGCGGGTCGGCGACGAGGGCGAACGCCTTCGCGCCGACGCCTGCGGTGGGATCGGTCGTCGTGGTGGCGAGGTTTGTCACGGCGCCCGACCTCGAGGCACCGGCCTCGCTGAGCGTCGTCGCCGCACGGGCGAAGTCGGGGTGATTGTTGAACCACTGAGCGACATCGATGTGGCCGGTAGGCGATCGGCCCGCTGACGTGCTGCCGCCCGACGTTGACGTTCCAGAGCCGGCCGCGGCAACTGCATGGTCATGATTGGACCAGCGGTGGCCTGAAGAATTGCCGTCGGCCGCACGATTCCGTAGCTCCGGCACGCCCGCCACCGCAACCTCCAGTACATCTCCGACATTTACTCGATATTCTGCTCTTGCTTGGCCACCCCAAATTGTCAGGCCAACAGCCACCGAGCCCCACTTTATGCAACGACCAGGTTTCTTCCAAAAACATCGAGATGAAAGCAACTGCGCAGTCTGGAGCTCGGCATAGTAACAATTCCCTGTACGGACGTGGTGACTAGGTGAGATCCTTCAATCTGGCCGCGGAACACAGCCCGTCGACATCGCCGCTCCCGAGCAGCCGTCCACAGGCAATCTGCAAAACTAGTCGTCAGCTCCCCTCGGCGCCGGACCGCACAGTGCTTTGACCATGTGCGATTGACGAGCTCCATCGATTCACCTTCTCGCCTATCCTAACATTACAGTTGCAATTTTTGCCTGAGATGGGCCTTGCGCGCGTTGGCCTGATGAGCCCTGCGCCAGGACTACCATGCGAGGATGTGGGCGTGCGGGATGCGCCGCTGGATTAGCTTCAAGGCGATGCGCCGGATTTCTTGGATTGACCAGCGGATCAAGAACGATGCTTCGGTCGAGGCCGCTGTCGCGTTTTTTTGAGCCATACACGCTGTCCGCCGCCACGAACGAGAACGGCACCTTTGCGGCGATCGCGCGAGCGATCACTCGACGCGCGATCTTGGGCTTCGTCGCAAAGCCCACATCGCTCGGCACATGCGCTGCCTTCAGGCGAGCGGGTTCGTCCGTCCATTCCTTTGGCAGGAGAGTGCCCGGTCAGGGCATGGCCATGCCGCGACACGTAGGCGGCGAACACCCCGATCTGGCAATTGGTGATCTTGCCCGCCGAGCCAGTATACTGGCGTGCGACCCCGCACGAGGCCTTGCCCTGTTTCAAAAAGCCGGTCTCATCGATGACCAGGACCGCGTCCTCATCGCCCAGCGTTGCCAGTGCGTACTCACGCACAATGTCGCGTAGCGCGTCGGCATCCCACTTCCCCCGACCCAGGATCGCCCGTTGGCACCACGGGCCCGGATCGCCGGTCGCTTCCGCCCGCATCCAACCCGTCTTGCGCGGCCCGTTGCCCAGCAGTCCGTCGAGAAACTGCCCCGCCGAGGCCGCGACCCGCTCCCGCGTAAACAGCGGGGGGATGCGTTACTTGACATCTCGCAACGAGAAAGCCCACAGCGTCAGCGTGTCTTCAACCGACGCGCCACCAATCATCAGATCCCGAATCATGGTCGCCCAATGTTCTGGCTGGCGACATGTCGATCGTGGGGCCATGCCCACATGCAGTCGCGCAAAACGAAGTCTTCGCTGAGCTGATTTCGTCAGTTTCGCGCCGCCACAACGTCGGGAATTGCTATAAATGGGTAGCTACAATGGTCCATTGAGGCGCAGAAGTGCGGGATTAGAGTTGTCAAAACGCAATCCCGAAAGGCGTATTGGAATCTTATTGACGCCCCTCGGTCTCGCAGGGCATCCGGTGCCCGACCGGGCGCATCGCACCATCTCATGTGCGAAGCGTTAGAAGTGCAACTGTTAGTGCTGGTAGGAATAACATGCTGCAGACGCCTATTAGATCGAATCATTCGATAAGTCGCGACACTGTGCCGCCCGACGGCCTGCCGGTCGTGTCCTTGGCAGATGTGGCGGACTTTATACGGCGGCGTCTCTGGATCATATCGTTGACGTGTTTGGTGACGTGGGGCATCGCTCTCCTCTACCTCATCGCTGCGGTACCGACGTTTACCGCCGAAGCCGATCTCGTCATAGAGTCAAAAGCGCCTTTAGCAGACGCTGCGTCCGTTTCAACGATCGTGGAAAGTCAGATCGGAATCATAAAATCCGAGAGTATCGCTCGTGCCGTGATGCAGAAACTCGATCTAACAGAGGATCCGGAATTTGTCGGGCGAATTGGCATCGTAGGCGGCATGATCCGGTCGCTAGCTCAGTTGCTCGGCTGGAGCAAGCCGGAACCGGAATCAACGGTGATGCGACATGCCTTGGAATCCTTCCAACGCAAGCTTTCGGCTAAACGCGTGGGTCTAACGTACATCGTCGCGATGAGCTTCGAATCCATTGACCCTGAGCGAGCTGCGCAGATCTTAAATACGATTCCGGAAACATATATCGCCCGTCAAATGGATGCAAAATACAATCTCAGTTTGCAAGATCAGGTGTGGATTCAGAATCGACTGACCGAATTGAGCAGTCAAGCTTCAGCTGCCCAAAAGGCACTGGAGGATTATCATAAGAACAGGAAAGATATAGCGGATTCTGTCGATGCAGGCGCAGAGCGGGCGCTAGCTGCCGCTGCTGAATCATCCAAAGGCGCCTATGATAATTTTCGGCACGTGCTGCGTCAGAATGAGGCGGCGCGACAGCAATCCAAGCCAGTGTTCGAGGCGAGTCTGGTCAGCAAGGCTTTGCCTCCCCTAAAGGCCAGTTCGCCAAAACGCGCAATCGTGCTTGGATTATCGACCATTGCGGGGGTACTTCTTGGCATCGCCTTCGGAGCGTTGCGCGATCTATCAGAACAAGGCATCCGCGCCGGTGCGCAGGTCTGGAATGACCTTGAAGTAGCTTGCATCGCAATTGTTCCAATGGTCAAGTCCAACGGCGACAGGAGAAGGTTGAAAACGTTTTTCACTGGCCCTGCTCGAAGGCTGCCGACGAACTGGAGCGCAAAGAGTCCAGTCCGAAATGGCCTGGCCTCCCAATCACCAGAAGGCGAACGTTCTTCTAAGCGTGCTTTATCCAACCCAACATCGACAGATCCGAGATCGCAAAACATTGTACGTATGGAGAGTCCAATTTGGACCATTACAGATGCACCACAGTCCCCGTTTACCGAGTCACTTCTTGAAATCAAGCTCGCCATCGATTCGATGACCCGTAGCGGCAAGCGAATGCAGGTTATTGGGATTACCTCAACGCGACCCAAAGAGGGAAAGTCCACCATTGCGGCAGCCCTGGCGTTACTCATAGCACATACTGAGGCTCGAGTTGTTCTGCTAGACTGCAATTTGCGAAATCGATCGCTGTCGGCCGGATTAGCTCCGGCTGCCGCATCTGGCATCTTGGATGTTATGACAGGGGCGGTTTCGCTGCCTGCAATAACGTGGACCGATCCATTATCACGGCTGTCCTTTCTACCAGCTGGCAATAGCTCTCGACCAATTTACGCGATCGATGCTCTGAGATCGGAGACCCTCGATGAGCTGTTTAAGGCTCTTCGCAAGACCTACGAATACATCATTGTCGATCTGCCAGCCGTGGCCCCGTTTGCGGACGTTCGCGCCGCGGTCCATCTGTTGGATTCGTTCATCCTTGTTGCCGAATGCGGGCGCACGAATATCGGTGTCGTCGAGCGTGCGCTTAAAGTCTGTAGCGGCATAAGCGAACTTATGCTCGGGGTCGCGCTGAACAAGGCAGATACGAATTTACTGAAAGGATTCGAGCTAGGATCGTGATGCGATGCGGCGCAAACATGATGCGCGATATGCTTTTAAGGAACGAAAGAGGCTTGGATCGGGCACCAGCGCGCGCACGCGTCTCACTCGCGTGGTTCCTCGCGGGATCGTCATGGTTTCTGGTAACGATGGACCATGATCGCGAGATCATTTCGTTGGTCTTCGCCCCCACCCCGCCGATCGAGGGGAGCTGCGAGTGAGGGTGGCTCTCGTATCGTTCCACTACGCGGAGTATGCGTCCCGACTCGCCTTGGCGCTTGATAGACACCACGAGGTGTTGCTGATCTTGAATTCTTCCAATGCCGAGTATGATCTTTCCAGGTCTTTGCGGGATGCGCTCGTCAGACGTGGGAACGTTGTGTGGTTTAAACAGCTAAGACGTCGCAGTGCGCCGCTCCACGTGATGATGCTGACGCGTGAGATACGACGATTTCGACCCGACGTGATTCATGTTCAAGAGGTGTTGAGTTGCGTTCCAACGTGGACCAACGACGTTCTGAGATATTCAATTCCGCTCGTCGTTACCGTGCACGATCCAGTCCCGCATAGTGGAGCTGATCAGCGCTGGGCCGAGAAGTTCCCTTGTCGGCTCCGTTTGCGCGCCCACGCAGATCGTTTGATAGTACATGGCGAAAGAATACGAGAGGAATGGCGAGGGAGAGAGCCGAAGCTGAGTTATCAGCTTGCTTCAGTTCGACACGGCGTGTGTGGTGATGATCAAGGCCGGGCGGAAACAATTCCCGAGAAGCCGCCGGTGTTTTTGTTTTTTGGACGAATCGAGGCCTACAAGGGCCTCGGATACGCATTGCAGGCGGCAGAATTGTTGGCTTCGAGAGGCTTACAATTTCGTTTGGTAGTTGCAGGGACGGGAACCGAACTAGATCGGTATCGCGCCAAAATCGGCCAAATGCCTTGGGTCGAGTTGATAGATCGTCATTTTCTCGCTGACGAAATTCCGCAGATATTCCGCCGAGCGAGTGCCGTTGTGCTTCCGTATACGGATGCCACCCAGAGCGGGGTCACCGCGATGGCCTTCGGGTTTGGGCGGCCCGTCATCGCAACCTGCGTCGGGGGACTGCCTGACGTAGTCACGAATGAGTTTAATGGTTTGTTGGTTACACCGAAAAGCGTGGGTGCATTGGCTGACGCAATGGGGCGGTTTATTGCGAGCGAGAAGCTGGACGAGAGACTTCGGCGCGGGGCAACGGAGAGTGCTCGCGGGGAATTGAGCTGGGAGGTCATCGCGCGAGAAACTTCGGGCGTCTACGAAGATGCTATACGAGCTCATGTGCGTTAGTCTTACTCGGGTTTGTCCCACTTCACCGAGGGTTCCGGGGAAGCGCGTAAGGCGGCGTCTTGTGGTTGATAAAACAACATCCTGGTGTCGTCGAGCTTCGAGCATCGCCTCCCCTACCAACTTAAATTTGGCGTTCTCGTTCTAAACAGTCTTCAGCCGCCTGGCATCAGACACTTCGAGGCCGCTACTTGGCTTCCAGTTGTAGGACTTGCCGCTACTGATCCTGTATTGTGGCAAACAACGGCCGTCTTTGCCCCGGCTTCCTGCTCCCGCAAGATTCCGATGATCTACTCTTCCGTGAACCGCATCGGCCTCATGTCAATCCGCCGAGGTGACGGACGCTACCCATTTTTGGATGAGGTTGCGGGGCTAGCTACATGTCTGTCGCGCGTGCCCCTCTTATCCGCCAACCCGCGATAAAGGCAGAGATATGCGTTAGCCATCGTATCGAGCGAGAACGCTGTTTCAATGCGCCGACGCCCTTCCATACCGAAATGATTAGCAAGCTCAGCGTTATTGAGGAGTTTGAGCACACGATCGGTCAAAACTCCGGCGTCGTGGCTCGGCACAAGAAATCCCGTCTGTCCATCCAGGACCAATTCAGGAGTGCCCCCATCGTTTGTTGCTACGATTGGCTTACCCAGCGCCATGCATTCGGTTATTGCGTTGGAAATACCCTCCCCGTGTAGACGGCTGTTGGTAACGAGAACTCCCACAGTGAAGAGATTAGCGATACTTTCTACATCTTCCCGCTGCCCCAGAAACTTTATGCGTAGGGAATGTTCCGGTGGCACGCTGTCGCGCACTCGTCGCAACGTTTCACCGGTGCCGACAGCCAGAAAAGTTACATCGTCCCTAAGACGGCAAATGCGGCATGCCATTTCGACAAAGGTTGCGTAATCTTTTCTAGGCGAGAAGTTAGCAAGCATCCCGACAATGTGGGGCGTCGTGATTCCCAGAATGCTGCGAAGCTCTGCTACGTCCGTTAAGTTAAGGACCCTTGCAGGATTGAACCCATTGTAGATCCATAGACCTTTGCGCTCGGGAATATGGTAGGCAGCTAGGCCCGCGCGCGAATTGGCGACGACAATGTCTGAAAATGGGATAGTCAGCTTGCCCATTAAATAGTTTTTATTCCACGGCGTCATGTGAGACGGCGCGTCTCGCACAAAGCCATTGACGAAGGCTGTGCCGTACAGTTTCGCAACCGGAGCTGCATAAACGGAACAAATCGAGCTCCAGGAATGAACGATATCTATTTTCAAATTGGAGACCAGTTCGTACAAACTCTTGAAAAGGCGCAAATCTCTCTTGCCTCTCCGAAAGAGCTGAATAACTTGCGCGTGTTCACGGTCAAGTTCGTAACGAAATCCATCCACCTCGTCCGTAAGCGCGACAAATGACTCTATGTTACGGTGAGGGAAAAGCCCCCTCAATAGTTCCACGAGTTGTTGTTCCTTCCCTGCCCGGCCTAGAGATTCAGTAAGGTGCAAGATACGCATGTCAGAACTTTCCCGCGCAGACTGATTCAGTCCACGTCGCAACGAGGCGTTCAGCGCAAACTTCATGTCTAACCGCGTTCGATGATTCCCATTTTCTCCCAGACGCTGTCTCAAGTCTGGACCCTAAAATGGACCCTGGTTTTGGGACGGCACGAAATCACAATAAGGGCGTCTATACAATTCCCCGACCGGCTGGTCTCGGCTTTTTCTGCAGATCGAGAATGGGTAATCCGAAAGGGTCGAGCCGCGGACCGGTTCAAAAGAATATACTCGTGGGCGTGAGTTTGGATGCCATGCGTTGACGTCCTCTCATTAGGGAGTTCTTTTCAAGCATGTGCGGAATTTCCGGTATTTGGGAGCGTAATGGTTGCAGCCTGCAAGATCTGGAACGGCGCGTATCTGCAATGACGCAAACCCTGAATCACCGCGGGCCAGACGACAGTGGAGTTTGGTTGAGCCAGGAAGCCAGCATTGCCTTCGGACAGCGTCGCCTTGCAATTATCGACTTGTCCGCAATGGGACATCAACCAATGATCTCGGCCAACGGGCAATATACAATTACGTTCAACGGTGAAATATACAATTTCCGAGAACTGAGGACCGAATTGGAGGGTCGCGGAGTTCGGTTTCGTGGACATTCAGATACAGAAGTTATTGTCGAAGGTTTCGCCCAATGGGGCGTCAAATCGACCATCGCTCGCTTGAACGGCATGTTCGCAATCGCAGCGTGGGACGCCGGGGAGCGTCAACTATTCCTGGCTCGTGATCGAATGGGCGAAAAGCCGCTCTATTGGGCGATTTTCGATGGACTAGTGTTATTCGGATCAGAATTGAAGGCGCTGCGCGCTCATCCCGGTTGGAAGCCAAATCTCAGTCGTGGAGCGATCGCCGCTTTTCTTCGACATGGTTATGTGCCCGGTCCATTCTCGATCTATGAAGATGTCTACAAGCTGCCGCCCGCCGGGTTTGTCAAAATTGCGAGCGGCGGCGGCCCCGAAGTGGGCGCGTACTGGGATCTCGCCGGTGTTATTTCGCAGGGTCAGTGCAATACGCTTCGAGCCGACGAAGAGGAATTGGTCGATGAACTCGACGCGTTGCTGCATGATGCAGTATCGCGCCGCATGGTTGCGGATGTTCCGCTTGGCGCCTTTCTGTCGGGCGGTTATGACTCATCTACTGTCGTCGCACTGATGCAGAAAGCTTCTCTGAGACCAGTCAGGACGTTTACCATCAGCTTTGAGAACCCGACATTCGACGAATCGAAACACGCTGAGGCCGTCGCTCGGCATCTTGGAACCGAGCATACAACGTTTGTCGTCAGCGGCGCCGAAGCTCTCGACGTGGTGCCGAAGTTGGCCGAGATGTATGACGAGCCATTCGCCGACTCCTCCCAGGTCCCGACCCATATTGTTTCCGCGTTGACGCGGAAGCGCGTCACGGTGGCCCTCTCGGGAGATGGTGGAGACGAATTGTTTTCCGGGTATAACCGGTATCAGTGGACGGAGAGCGTTTGGCGGCCGAGTGCGAAGATGCCGCTTGCGCTCCGCCGCCTCGCGTCTTCAAGCATTCGCGTTGTGCCGCCTAGCGCCTTCGATAGGATAGCGCGCTACGTACCATTCTTTCGGCGCGTGCCGCAGGTTGGCCAAAAGGCCCATCGGTTGGCGCAAATCCTCTCAGTGTCATCGATCGATTCCGTGTACTATCAAGTTGTCTCGGCCCACCAGAACCCAGACAATCTCGTAAAAGGGTCACAAGAGGTGCGGACGGCCTGCTGGGGTCAAAACCTCAAGGTCCTCTTGCCAGATCCGGTGGACCGTATGCGCTACCTGGACATGTGCACGTATTTACCCGATGACATCCTGACTAAAGTTGATCGTGCTTCTATGGCTGTCGCTCTTGAGGTGCGCGTTCCGTTCCTCGACCATCGCCTGGTTGAATGGATCTGGAAGCTGCCGTCATCTCAGAACGCGCGTGCCCTGCGCCCCAAACACTTGCTCCGGCGTGTTCTTGCCCGCTATGTGCCCGATCGTTTGGTCGAGCGCCCGAAAATGGGCTTCGCGGTTCCGCTCGCAGATTGGTTGCGCGGCCCGTTGCGGAATTGGGCCGAAGACCTGATGAACGAAGCTGGCCTGAGCGCCGGTGATATTTTTGACGTCGAGGCCATTCGCTCGCTCTGGGCCGAATTCTTGAGCGGAGATAATGGGCGCTATTTCTTCATCTGGAACATTCTGATGTTTCAGGCTTGGCATCGTCGGTGGAGCGGTGCATCGGTGGCGGACACCGGAACAAGACGCTTGGCATCCCTTTTGAATTGAAGATATGGCCATGACGCCTTCATCACGCATGCTCGACAATTACAAAGAGACTTTTTGACTTAGGCTTTTGGTGGAAAACTGCCGATGCGATCCCTGACAAGGTCAAATGCACATCTTCATATGTCCGGCCTTATCTACTCGAAAGTCGCCGAACTGCTATTCATCGGTCTGCTGCTGGTCTTTATATACCCGTTCTTTTTTGTCATTTCCGGAGTGGATCCGACCATTCCGAATGAGGGGCAATCGCAGACCAAAATAGTTTATCATCTACAGATGGCGTTTCCCTTTTTTTGCCTCGCAATTGCCCTCTTGTATCGGGGTTCAGACGTATGTCTTCCAGCAATCACAATGATTTACCCCATTGTTTGCCTCGCATCGACCATATGGTCTGTTAATCCATACGTCACATTTAGGGAAGCTTCCTTGTTGCTTCTATATATTCTTGCCATTGCCGCCATCTGTCAGATTTTGGATATCGGGGTCTTTTGCAAAATCATAGTCAGAGTATTGGCATTTTTAATACTCGCGAGCGTGGTGATGGCGGTCGCTCTTCCGCAATATGGAACACATCAACTGGATGATGCCCTCGGAGATGCTCGTGCCGGCCTGTGGCGCGGGGTATTCGGGCATAAAAATCAACTGGGCGCCGCGGCGTCTACCAGCGTTTTCATCTTCTTGTTTTTCCGGCGTCTCATAAGCGCGTCCGTTGGTTTTCAGGTGATGTGTATTGTCGCGGCGATTGCGTGCCTGATATTCGCCGAATCGGCTGGCTCATGGGTCGCTCTGTGCATGCTGGTGGTCTATTACTTTCTCTTACGAACAGCTCCCGTTTCCCGAAACCTTCTGCTGCTGATTGTCTTTGGTGTAAGCGCATTGGCGTTTACAGTCTTCTCTTTTTACAGCGCGGACCTCGTAGTTATCGTTGGGCGCGATGCGACCTTCACTGGACGCACCGACATCTGGCGCATCGTGCTTGACGGAATTTGGCAGAAGCCCTTGCTTGGGTTCGGTTACTACGCCGGAACGCGCGATTTCATGAGGCCTCTTCTCGTTGGCCAACTCTTTTCGGCTGCCGTCGATCCCCATAATGGATATTTTGACGTGATGCTTGGAACAGGGACTGTTGGTCTGATACTTTTGTTATGTTGCATTGCGTCAGTCATAGTAACAGGTATTGACCGCATGAAGACGTCTGCCGGACTCGAAAGGGATTTCTTTTGGCTGCTTCTGGCTTTTCCAATCTTGAGCTTGTTGTTTTCATTCTTCGAGACGGAGGGAATATCCGGAGTTCATGACCTGCTCGATGCGCTGACTTTCTTATCTTTAACCGCGATCCCATTGTATTTGCGACTCGATCGCGGCACTCGTCAATCGCCGACGTCTGCCGCACACACGGGATCAGCAGCGCGGCTTTTTAAAAATGAAAGGCGAGATACGGCGCGCTGGAGGTCTCCAACGCTAGGCGGATGAAGTCGGTGCGTCTGAGCGAACTGGCGACCTAGTGGCTCCTCACAGTGATTTTGACGGTTTGATACCGAGCCAGCTTAGGATCGGCAAGTTTTCTGGCGGCACGAAGATTTCGATGCTTCTGGGGATATCGGCTTGACGGCGAATGAGGCCGTTACGTTCGAGCGTGACGATCATCTGACGAACTGAGGGCGGGCTAACACCGAAGTGACGCTGCATGTCGGCTTCGGCGGGTGGCCGTCCGAACATGTGCGAGTAGGTATAGATGAAAGCCAGATAGCCACCGATCATCAGGAGCCGCTATTTACTCCCTTTTAGGTAGGTACGATATCCAAATGGCTGGCTGTATCAGGCGTCGCCCGGTTGGCAATATTTGGCCGAGCCGAAAGCTCGGTGGTCAGGAAGCAAGCCCGGTGTTCCAGCAGAAACAGAAATCGAACTCTGATCACGGAACGGCAAGCTTCCGGTTTCCTACAGCGGTCTTGAAGCCATAGCGCTCGCGGCCTGCTTTCAGGTCCTTTTCGGAGATGTGCCGCCCGCCCCTCCGCCGAGGTCGAGGATCCTTGCATCGAGAGGCAGATCGACCATGTGCGCACAAGGAATTCACCGCGTCTCTTCCATCGCGAGGCGGGACGAATATTCAGCATAATGGGATGATAAAAGCGCAACTCTCATTTTCCTCTCCCGACTAATCCACGAAATGGCCCGAAGACAGTTGAAACAGTATCGCGGTCTTGATCGGTCATGAGCAGAGTGCATGCGGCGGCAGCAAAAAGCGTGAGGAACACAGTCGCTTCAAATACCGTGAATAACAAAGTCCGATCATCAATCGGTCTCAACAAAAGCCGCACTATGCCTGCTGTTATGACTGCCAATGCAATCGCAGTCGCGACAGGCTTTCCGATGATCCGAATGCGAAACATCCTTAGCACGAGGGCGTAGCGGACGAAGTTTATCATCGACATTGTCATGAAGCTTGCCAGCGCGGCACCGAGTTGTCCAAAGAGCGGCACCAGCACCGAGCAGGCAATCACCGAAAGCACAAATCCGCAGGCCAAAAGCATTGTCTCCCGGACGTGCCATCCAGTCATGGAAAGTGCAAACCCGCTGTAACCAAATATGGTCTGCAGGAACATTCTTGCGGCGACGAGCGCAACCACGCGCGCATCGACCGCGAAGGTGGGCCCAAACACGAGATCGATGCGATCTCCCCAAAAAAGGATGACGGCAAAAATGGGCGCCGAAACCAGCGTTATTCGACGAATGTTCTCGGCCAGAAGGTCTTCCATTGCGGCGAGGTCGTTGTTCCAATAGTGTTGCGCGATACGCGGACCCAACGTTTGCCCCAGCGCGTCCCCAAGAAGACCGATAAGTTGCGCAACCATGAGGATGGCCGCATATTGGCCGACATCCGTCGCGCTCCCGAAATGGCCAAGAAAGAGCGAGTCGGCGCTGCGGATCCAAACGAAGAAGATCATCGAAGCGCCCAAGCTCGGCGAATATAAAAGAACCGATCGGATGTCCGCCCAATCCCATTGATCTGGGGTGCCGCTGCCGCCGAGGTCCTTTCGCGCAACCAAGGCCAACACCGCCCAGGAAATGATGTATGACGCGCATGTCGCGACGACGACTGCCCACAACCGAAACCCAAGAACAAACATCAAGCCCATGATTATGAGTCGGACGGTGGGCTGAACCACATAATTTACCAGCATGAAAGGTGCGGGATTCAACGCTCCTCGATAAGCCCCGCCCAACACCGCGATATCGGTCGCAAACGGTAGCGCTATCAGTGTTACGAGAAGGACGTTCGCGAAGTCCGGATAGCGGTAGATCGACTGCTCGACGTAGCTGCTCAACCCGGTTGCCGCTAGCGCGGGGGGGATGATTGCGATGCTGAAGGTGAGGAGCCGGAAGAATGTCAATTGTCGTAGTCGGGACGAAAGCCGTTCCGGTGCGGATCCCAAATGGCGTTGCAGTGCGAGGTCCAGCCCCAGCGGGCTCACAATGCCACAGCTTTCCAGTACGCTACGGGCAACGTTGAACATGCCGTACTGATTTGCTCCAATCACTCGCGCGATCATGATGCCCGCGACGAAGCTTACCACGTTCGCGTAGGTCATCGCCGCTGCGTTAAGCGGCGCTCCCTTCAGGAAGTGATAAGAAGAAGCAAGCCCTGTAGTCCGGCCGGAGCCCATAACTGGAATATCCCTTCAATTTTCGACGTAGGCCAGGAACGATGCGGCCCGAAGCGCCGCTGGATCCGAGCGGCGAGCAAGGAGGACGGTCTCTTCGACGGTGAGGCCGGTAGCGGTTTGACTCGCATTGGCGTCATCCTCATTTCGGAATTGACAGCAAGTTCCGGAAGGTACTTGTCATCGGGCTTCTCTTTGGCCGAGTCCGGATCACACACCGGCAGGCTCTGGTTGCCCGTGCGGGTAAAGGCCTTCGACACATGATCGTGTCTGCACAATGAACTCACCGGCTTCGCGTCGATTGTGTCGACGATAACACGGAATCCAAGTGAACCTGACGGGGTAATCCGAAAGTGTCGACACCTGAAGCGAATTTTACGGGTAGGACGCGTGCGTCTAACCACGCCACCCTGGACCTTCGGCACAGAGTTGCCTTGGTCGCCGCGGCCGAACGCGGCTGCTGCGCCCGAGATCACGATTGGGGGCGAGAATGGCTGATCGGTCGGATCTGCCGGTCACGATCGTTGGGGCAGCGCCCTTCAACCTCTCTGTCGCAGCGCATTTGCGGTCCTGTGGGTATACTGCCTGTGCCGCGCCTGCCACCGTGCTCATCCTGAAGATCGGGCGCTATGCCATTCATCATGGTCAGCTGGCATCATCCGAAGCCTGGGAAGGCTGGGCGTACCCGCATACACGGTTGCAGAGGATCATCTGGACCCCTACGGGGATTTCCAGATACCTGACAGGGAGCTTTGTCTGGAACGCGGGCGACCTGCCAAAGCAGAAGATGCTTGATGCGTTGGGCGAGGATCGGCAGAGAGCACTGTTGCTCTATACCGGCCAGCGACGTGGCGACGTAGTCGGCATGGGACGCCAACACGTCAGGCGGCATATCGGCGAGGACGGCATCGCGCGAGAGATGATCAGCGTCCGGCAGGAAAAAAACGGAGCGGCGCTCGATATCCCGCTGCACCCTGATCTGGCCGCGATCATCGCGGCGACGCCGTCGGAGCACCTCACCTACCTGACGACCCAGTTCGGCAAACCGTTCACCTCGGCGGGCTTCGGTAACTTTTTTTCGGGAGCAATGTAACGCGGCTGGGCTGTCTCATTGCAGCGCGCATGGGCTTCGGAAGGCGGCAGCGCGGCGGTTGGCGGAAGCTGGATGCACGGCGCACGAGATCGCGGCCATCTACACGCGAAAACGAAACAGGTACCCGTAATTGTCACGAAGTTCGGATAGATATCGCCGAACCGCCACCCCAAGTCGGTATGAGACCGATTCTGAATCCGGGAAAGCATCCGGCTGTTCGTGATAAACGCAGCGTACATCCGCCGTCCTGCCGGGCGGGATATCGACGATCACTCGAAGACATCCATCCATGTATTCGTACGCGACGACGTCTTGGTTGACTGTAACATCTTTCAAGGAAACGACCTGTGGTTCTTGCTTCACGACCCGGATCCGTCGCGTCACCGCCTCCATGTTTTCGATGCGGAGTTGTTCAGCAAACATCTTTACTATGATTGTTCCGTCGTCGCGTCGAATGCTGTAGCTGCGGCAAACGGCGTCACCGAGAGTCCGCCAACAGAGTTTCCACCGCAAGGATGCAAGCTGTCGGAGGAACTCCGTTAGTTCGCTACCGTGGTCCCGGAAAAGGTCGTGATGCCCGGCAACGAAGCACGGCTTGCCCAGGATTCCGTCAAAGGCGAAGTTTTCAATGCCGTGGTCAATGTACCGCCGGGTATAAATCGAGAATCCCCCATACCGGACGATGGCGACACTCCACAGGTCTGCAAGTGTCGTTTCGTTAGACGCTTTATCGGCTGGTGCGACTTCCGTGTTCACTGCCGCGACGAAGCCATTTCGCTTGAGAGCCGACATTGCCTCCGGCGAGAATGCCCCTTGCGGGAAAACCATCACGTTTTCATGATCAAGCGCGGTCTTGTTGAGAAGGGACTGCATCCGACGCCTGGCGGTCTTCAGCTTTCTGTCGAGTAGGTCGGCTGAACGGGCTGCAAATTCACCACGGGTGTGATCGCAGCCGTGCACGCAGACGGACAGTTTTCCGCTATTTTGCTGAAAGGCGGCAACGGTGTCGCGATTTGTTCGTTGCCAGTTCCATGGAATGAAGGCGATGGTCGTCGCGAACGTCTGCTTGTTGGCCAACTGCAGTAGTTCGCCAAAATCGAGAAAGCCGTACCGTGGCCTCAGGGGTGGATCGTCGATGATCAGGCACGCGTTTGTTTCGGAGGCGGTCCAGCAGACGCCGCGGAACGACCACTTCAGATACATCACGACTGGCACCGCACCGGCGAAACGCTTCTTCACATCAAAATGGGTCGCAGCGCGTTCGCGAATGTCCACCATCGCCAGTGACGCATCGGCAAAAAAGCGCACGCCCGAATAAGAAAATCCGGCGAACAGGTATCCCTCGGGCGCCGCGACGATGCTCTGCAATTCGCCACCATGCCGGATGACAAGCACCGCATCCGCGGCGCCGGGCTCCAGTTGTATCCGCAGGGCCGACATTGGGCCGCACATGTCTGGAAAAGCATCAGTGACGGACACGGTTATTGGCCACGCGTCGATGCCGCGGATGTCCGCCTCCGGGTCTCCAATGATCTGGCGCAGCAGAGCCCTGCAGGGATCCGCAGCTTGAAATCCATAGACGAACACGGTAGCGGCTGCCGCCAACCAAGCCGGAAGCGTTCCGGCCTTGCAGGGCTGCAGGGTTTCGGCGAGACAGGACGCAGAAGTCAGGATGGAGAACTGCGGATGACTTGCCGTCAGCGAGGCTACATTGCCCCCGTTCGCTTCGCTGACTGTCAGCGCCGTCCATGGAATTCCGAAACAATCGAGGATTTCCGCCAGGTTGCAATCGTCGGGCGATGGAGTGTCGCTGCGGAGCAGGAGCGCGATCGAAGAGCCTGTGTCCATGGCGTCGGCGTTCCATCCTGGCTTGTCGCATCATCCTTCGGCAAGGCCATCGGGCATCCTGCGGATCGTCCGCGACCTCGAGATTGTGTTCCTCTTTGGGGAGTCCTATACGAAAGGTCGCCAGGTTTCCACTGAAGGACGTAGGCGCAATGGGTCTGTCGGACAACATATCTGAGGTAGGCGGTGCGGCCGGCGCGGTCCTTATCATCGTCGAAAACCTGCCGGTGCCGGTCGATCGCCGGGTCTGGCAGGAGGCCACAGCGCTGCACCAGGCTGGTTACACCGTTTCGGTCATTTGTCCGAAAGGGAAGGGATATGACAAGGCATACGAGCAAATGGACGGTGTGCATATCTACCGCCATCCACGGGGTGTGGAAGGCTCGGGCGCCGTGACTTATCTTCTCGAATATGCTGTCGCCTTTTTTTGGGAATTCGTTCTCTCGTTGAAGGTGGCGCATCGGCATGGATTCGATATTCTTCATGGGTGCAATCCGCCGGACTTGATCTTTTTGATCGCGATTTTTTACAAGTTCTTCTTTGGCAAGAAATTTCTGTTTGACCGGCATGATCCCGCGCCCGAACTCTATGCGGTCAAGTTCGGCCGCCAGGATTTCTTTTATCGTCTCCTGTTCCTGCTTGAACGCTGGACGTTTCGATCGGCCGACGGGAGCCTCGCGACAAACCCTACCCTGAAGCAGCAGGCCATGGAGCGAGGCGGGATCCCGCCAGAAGGGGTCTGGGTCGTCAGAAGCGTCCCCGATCTCGGGCGCTTCAGGCAGGTCAAGCCCGATCTATCGGTCAGGCGGGCCTTTCGATATCTCGTCGGCTATGTGGGAATGATTGCCGAGCAGGACGGCGTGGACCTGCTGGTCGGGGCGATGGAACACATCGTCAAGCGCCTGCATCGAACGGATATCGCCTGCCTGATCATCGGCGACGGGCCGGAAGCAGGGCGGCTCAGGACGTTCACAGCCGAACTCGGGATCGCCGACAATGTCGAATTTGCCGGTTACATTTCGGGCGATGCGCTTCCCGCCAAGCTGGCGGCTTGCGATATCGCCGTCGTTCCGGACCTGCCCAATGCCGCCACCGTGACGATGTCGATGATCAAGGTCTTTGAATACATGGCAATCGGGCTGCCGTTCGTCCTGTTCGACTTGGCACAGGCGAGGCGTGATGCGGGCGACGCCGCCCTGGTGGTGGCGGAGCCGACGCCGCAGGCGCTCGGCGAAGGAATCGTGGCGCTGCTTGAGGACGAGGCCGCGCGCGAGCGTATGCGGAGCTACGGCAGGGAGCGTGCCCGCGGCGAATTTCAGTGGGAGGTCGAAAAGCGTTCCCTCCTCGCCGCCTATGCGAGCCTGGCGCCGAGGCACGCACGATAATGCGGCTCGATCCGCGCGTGCGCATGCGAGGAAAGCAGGAACACCAGCCGATACCGATGCTCCCTGAGAGCGGAAGCGAATCACCGTCCGTGCGCTGGAGCGGGTGAACTGCCGTGACCAATCGCGAGGTCGCCGAGAGTGTACCGGCGGGAAGAAAGCCTTTCATTGAAATTGCGGCTTCGAAGATTCGGCTGCCGATCCGGACCAGAAGCCGTCGATCGAAATACATCGGCCATTCGCCTTGTTCGTCCAACTGAACGTGAGGTCAAAGCTCGCGCCGCGGCCTACCGACTTTGGAAACCGCGCGCGAGTGAGCACGAAGCGGTAGCCGAGCCTCGTGATCATGTGCTGTAGGTACATTACCGCGGGGACCGCGTCGTTCTTGTTGTTGGACTGGGAGGCATGGTTGTCGATGGCCCACTGCAGGGCTGTTGCCAGGGGTAATTCGACGAGACCCAGAACGACGTTGTTTCACATGTTTCCAGAATGATCGGTGCCTCCTTCCATGCATTCGGTGCATCTGCGATAATCCGGGGATATAGGTCCGCATTGAACCCTCAGCGCCGCTTTCCAGATGTGTCAAAGCCACACTGTCCTTTTGGCTTGCGAATTGCGCAATTGGCCAGCCCGCCAGATTTTCCCGCCACTGGGGTGACAAGGCTTTCGTCCGCGTGATTTTTGACCAGCCAATTAATCACTTTGGCTATGACCAAGCTGCGAGAGCGAAGCGCGGGTGTACCCCAAAAGAGCAAGATCATAATCCGTGTTCTTCAGCAGCGCGCGCGCCCAATCGGTTATCTTGAATGAACGCACACTGAGAGCCTTCAAACAAGGAGCCAACATGGCGAATAACGCGGAAATTCGGACCGCGAACGGCGTCCCGTCGCTCGCCGTCATCGGTTGCGGCTACTGGGGTGCGAAACACATCCGTGTCACCTGCGATATACGCGACGCAAGGATGTCGATGGCCGCTGATCTGCGACCTGACAGATTGGAATATGTCCATTCACAATATCCTTCTGTCGCTGTTTCGCGTGATATCGGCGCGGTGCTGAATAACCCTTCTATAGACGGGGTCATTGTCGCCACCCCTGTGGAGACGCACTTTGAATTGGCGCGGGCGGCGCTCCAGGCCGGAAAGCACACGCTCGTCGAGAAGCCGTTGGCCATGACGAGCGCGCAATGCCGCGAGTTGAATGCGATCGCCGAAGAGCGCAAGCGCGTGCTGATGGTAGGGCACACGTTCGAGTATCACCCGGCGGTGGGTGCCATGCGCCAGATGATTCAGAGCGGCTCTCTCGGCGAGCTTTACTACATTGATTCGCGGCGCCTGAATCTCGGTCTCTACCGGCAGGACGCCAATGTCCTTTGGGACTTGGCGCCGCACGACCTCTCGATCATCTTCTTCCTGCTGAAGGAGGTGCCGCAAACCATCGGCGCCTGGGGTTGCGCGCACGTTCTGCCCAACGTTGAGGACGTTGTTTACGCCAGGTTGGGCTTCAAGAACGGCCCGACCGCTCACGTGCATGTTTCCTGGTTGGACCCGGTCAAGGTGCGCCAGATCACGATCGTCGGAAGCGAGGCGATGCTGGTGTTCGACGACGTGCAGTCGTCCGAGAAAGTGCGCGTTTACCAGAAGCGCTTCAGGCCGCGGATCAACGGCGACTCCTACGCCGACTTCCAGTCGGCCTATCATCATGGCGACGTTCATATCCCCGCGATATCCAACAGCGAACCGCTGAAACTCGAGGTACTCGATTTCGTCAATGCGATCATGACCGGGGAACGGCCGCGCGCGGACGGAGTGCATGGGCTACGCGTTGTCGAAGCGCTCGAGGCGGCATCGGCGTGTCTACGGCTGAAGCACAAACACCGTAGCAACGGTAAGGATCAACCGACGTTTCGGCGGCGGAACATGCCGGCGGGAGGTCCCGAAATTGCTGTCGCATGAAGCCACGCGAGCGAAGGCGATCTCGCGGGAATTCGGCAAACGGGCGCTCGACGTCGCGATCAGCGTTCTTGCGATCGTGGTGCTGGCCCCCGTCTTCATGGTGGTGTGGATAGCAATCCATCTCGACAGTCCCGGACCCGCGGTCTTTCGCCAGCGTCGGATCGGGCGAGACGAGAAGCCGTTCAACTGCTTCAAATTCCGGACGCTCCGCCACAACGCCGACGAAAACGTCCATCGCGAGGCCATCCGGCGGGCTTGGGCGAAGGAACCCCTCTCGAACGATCCCGATGCCCCATACAAGCTGACAGACGATCCTCGCGTGACGCGCGTGGGGGGGTGGCTGCGGAGAACCAGCCTCGACGAGCTGCCTCAACTCCTCAACGTATTGCGGGGCGAAATGAGCATTGTCGGTCCGCGGCCGGCGATTCCTTATGAACTCGAACACTTCCTGGACTGGCACCATAAACGTCACATTGTGAAGCCCGGAATTACCGGAATTTGCCAGGTGCGCGGCCGGGGTCGTGTCTGCCCCGAGGTGATGCTCGAGATGGATGTCGAGTATGCAATGAACTGGACCTTATGGACCGACCTGAAGTTGATTGCCCTGACGTTTCCCGCGGTGCTGCGGGGGCGCGGTGCCCGATGACGTTCTCAAGAAACAGAGACGGATTCTCGTGAGGTTCGAAAATGCACATTCCGTTTGTCGATCTCAAAGCGCAATATGAGACGCTAAAAGACGAGGTGGCCGAAGCAATTCGGGGCGTCCTCAACTCCGCGCAGTTCATCGGCGGCGAGGCGGTTGCCTCGTTCGAAAGAGATTTCGCCGCGTATTGCCAGGTGCGCCATGCGCGCGGTGTGGCGAGCGGCACGGACGCGCTTCATCTGGCGCTGCGGGCCCTGGGTATTGGTCATGGCGACGAGGTGATTACAACCGCCCACACCTTCATCGCCACCGCGGCCGCCATCGTGGCGACGGGTGCGCGGCCCGTGTTCGTCGATATCGATCCGGACACCTACACGATCGATCCCAGGATGATCGAGCGCGCCCTAACGGGTCGTACAAGAGCGATCATCGCAGTCCACCTCTTCGGGCAGCCGGCTGACATGGGTCCAATCAAGGACATCGCACGGCGGCGCGGCCTCTATGTACTAGAAGACGCGGCCCAGGCGCACGGGGCGGAATATCAGGGGGTCCGAACCGGGGCGCTCGGCGATGTCGCATGTTTCTCGTTTTATCCGGCGAAGAACCTCGGGGCCTATGGCGACGGCGGAGCGGTCACCACCAACAGTGCCGCGATCGCCGAGCGGATCGAACGGCTGCGTGACCACGGTCGAACCACCCACTACAGCCACGCCGAGATCGGGTTCAACAGCCGGCTCGACGCTCTCCAGGCGGCAGTCCTGCAGATCAAGCTCCGGCGTCTGGATGAATGGAACACCAATCGGCGGCGCGCTGCGGAATGGTACGCCGCGGAGTTGGCGCAGTCGGGGATCAAGACGCCGTTCGTTCGAAAGGGGTCGACGCACGTCTACCATTTGTATGTGATCACCACGAACGAGCGTGACGCAATGCGGATCAAGCTCGACGAGGCCGGCGTGGCGACCGGGATCCACTATCCGTTGCCGCTCCACCTACAGCCTGCTCTCGCCCATCTCGGCTACAGGCAGGGCGACTTGCCGTGCTGCGAAGCGATGGCCGCGCGATCATTGTCCCTGCCCATGTTCCCCGAGCTCGCACGCGACCAGGTGCGCCGTATCGCCGCGATTGCGGGCGCTGCGGCCGAGCGGGACGGTCATAAGAAATTGTGGCGGAAGTCAACGTATGCGCCCGCCGCGCTGCGCGCCGATGGCGGGAAGGAGTGGCGATGAATCGAATCAGCCCATGGGCGGTGGTCGAGACCGAGGCGATCGGTGCGGCCGTGACGATCGCCGAGTTCGCCGTGGTGCGGCCCGATGTTGCGATTGGCAACCGGGTGGTCATTCACCCGCATGTCGTGATTGAGAGCGGCGCAAGAATCGGGGACAACGTCGAAATCTTTCCGGGAGCCTGTATCGGCAAGGCGCCCAAGGGGGCCGGCGCGTTGTCGCGCGCGCCGCGTTTCGAGGCGTGGGTCGATATCGGCGCCGACTGTTCTATCGGACCGCACGCGGTAATTTTCTACGACGTCTCGGTCGGCGCGGGGACCCTGATCGGTGACGGCGCCTCGATCCGTGAACAATCGCGGATCGGCTCGAAGACCGTCATCGGACGTTACGTCACGCTCAATTACAACACGCGAATCGGCGATCGCGTCCGGGTACAGGATCACACCTGGCTGGCGGGCAATATGACGATCGAAGACGACGTGTTCATTTCGGGCTGCGTCGGCAGTTCGAACGACAATGCGATCGGCCGCAACGGCTACGACGGTTCGCCCATGCTCGGGCCCAATATCGCGCGCGGCGCGGCGATCGGCCTGGGAGCCAACCTACTGCCAGGCGTCAGAATCGGCGTTGGCGCCGTCGTCGGCGCCGGCGCGGTGGTGACGAAGGACGTGCCCGACGGTGCGCTCGTAATGGGCGTCCCGGCGAGGATCCGACAACGGCTCAAAGAGGCTAGCGGCGCAGACCAGTGACTCGATGGCAGTTCGTGCCAAGCGTCGAGGGAACACTAATCGTGAGAATCCTCTGTGTCACCAACATGTATCCGAGTCCGCAGAGACCGGGCTCCGGAGCCTTCGTGTGCCAGCAGGTAGAGCAGCTGCGCCGGTTCGGCCACACGGTCGACGTCATCGATATTCTCGGATCCCAGTCCAAGATGAATTATCTGAGGTGCACTCTTGATGTAATGCGAATGACGAGCGCAGTGCCATACGACGTCGTCCATGCGCATTACGGTTATTCGGCATATCCTGCAATGTTTCGTTCGCAGGCGCCACTCGTCATCACGCTGCACGGGACCGACGTGCTCGGAAAAAATATCTTTGAAAGGCTGTGCACGCGGGCTGTGTCGCATTTCGCGGATGCCGTCATAGTCGTTTCGGAGGGGATGCGGAGACGGATTCCGGGAGTCGTAATTCCCTGCGGGGTCGACCTCGGCGTATTCAAGCCGTACGATCGCGACAAAGCACGAGCGCGGCTGGGGTGGCCGAAAGACAGGCATATCGTTCTGTTTCCATTTGATCCGGCGCGCCCTGAGAAGAGATACGATCTGGCAAGAGCGTCGGTCGAGCGACTCGTGCAGGAGGGCGTCGACGCGGAGTTGATGACGGTTGTCAATGTGCCGAACGGCGAAATGCCGTGGTGCTACGGCGCGGCCGACGCCCTGCTTCTCTGCTCGGATTATGAAGGGTCGCCGACCTCTATCAAGGAAGCTCTCGCGTGCAATCGTCCGGTGGTGGCGACGGAGGTCGGCGACGTTGGCGAGCTGTTAAGCGGCATCGCGGGAACGCGGATCTGTCCGCCGGACGCCGGCACGATTGCCCGCAACCTTCGAGAGGTTTTTGACTGGTCGCGGGGCAGCGAGTTCCGGGGGCGGGCGGCAATGGCGAGGTACGACCAGGCGCTCACCGTGGAAAAGATCGTCGGGGTATATGCCGACGTTCTCTCCAACTTCAGGGCAAGGGCGGCGGGCAGGCGTTTGCTGCGGAGCGGATGACGACAATGCGGCGGCTTGAGAATACGGCGATGCGGAAACTGGCGTTTCTGGCATTGCGGTTGACGTTGCTTCCGTTCGTTCTTCGAGAGGTATTCCAGCGCAACAAAGTCACGATTCTCGTCTATCACGCTCCAACGCCGCAGGTCTTCGATGCGCAGATCGGCGTTCTCAGGCGCCTCTACAACATTGTCCCTTTATCGGCCTATGTCGACGCAAGGCGGACGAGAGATTTCAGCAAGCTGCCGCCGAAGGCATTGGTCGTTACCCTTGATGATGGACATCGCAGCAACTTCGCCTTGAAGGACGTTCTCGAGCGCCACAACATTCCGATTACGATCTTTCTCTGCAGCGGTCTCATCGGCACGCAGCGAAGATTCTGGTTTTTGCACGAGAGGGCGTCGGCGATCGTTCAACGGCTCAAGACTGTGCCTGACGACGAACGCCTCGCGGCCCTGCGTCGGACCGGCTTCGAGGAGGCGAAAGAGTTCGACGACCGGCAGGTACTTTCCGTGGGCGAGATCAGACACCTGAATGGCAGGGTGGATTTCCAATCGCATACCGTTTTCCACCCGATCCTGCCACGCTGCTCAGCAGAGAAGGCGGAGGCCGAGGTGGCAGGATCGAGATCGGATCTTGAGACCACGCTCGGACACGAAGTGTATGCGCTGGCCTTTCCGAACGGCGCCTATTCCGAACGCGAAATACGGCTGGCGGAGAGGGCGGGTTATAGCTGCGCCTTGACCCTCGATCGCGGCTTCAATACCAAAACGACTCCGCTCTTCACATTGCGCAGGATCTGCATCCCGGACGATGCGGACCAGCACGAACTGCTCGTTAAGGCGAGTGGTCTGTGGGGAGAAATTAAAGCTGTCCTCGATGCGTCAAGGAGAAGGGTGCATGACGCGGAGGCACATCCCTGACGTGACGGTGCGCCTCATGGTTCTCAACCTTCGGCAGGAGCGAACCGCCGGCGTCGAGCGCGCGACCTAGAATTGAGTGAAGCTGATGAGCGGAGCCTCGAAGAGCATTGCAGCGCGGACGAACGCCGTGGTCGTGGGAGGCAGCCTCGGCATAATTCGGAGTCTGGCTCCGCAAGGCGCACGGCTTCGTTCGAGCAGATAAATGGGGTTCGTTTCGCAAAAAACGTCGCCGCCAGTTCTCATTTTCGAAGGCGCACACTTGGTCCGCCACCGTTCTCATCGATGAACTGAATACCTCCTTTCTCAAGGGCGGCGCGTATCTTTTGCACGGTTGCCTCTCGCCCTCCTAATTCGCCATCGACCGACTCCAGGCGAGCGATCGTGGGCTCTGAGACGCCGGATTCCGACGCAAGGGCCGCCCTCCTGCGGCTGTGGCGCGAGAAGCGTGGCGAGATCGAGCCGGAGGATTTGTCCGGAGAGCTCCTGGTCCAGCTCGGCACCGTGACCGAGCACCCGAACCGGCACTGGTACGAAAAGAACACCGGGCAAGTGGTGACCGACGTACAGCGGAGTTTATTTCATGCTGTGCACCGCTGGATGGCGGCAACGATTGATGGAAAGATCGAAGCGACCGGGGCCGTGTTTGAGGCCAAGTTCATGCTGCCGTGGAATTTCTCCGAAGAGGGGGCTGCGAAGCACATGGCGCAGCTGCAGCACAATATGTGGGTGGCGGCGTCAAGGACCGCGGTCCTCTCCATCATCACCGGCGGCGGCAACTGGGTGGAAATGACCATTTTCGCCGACCCGCTCTACTAGCACCTGCTGCTCACCGCGGAACGGAAATTCTGGCGCTGCGTCCAGAGCGGCGAGCCCCCTCGCCTCTTCGGCATTGAGCCGGCGCGGGCCAGGGTTGAGGCCGTCAGAACCGTCGACATGAGCGGCTCGAAGCGTGGGCAGACTTTGCCAACCTCTACCAGCTGACCCGCGCTGCCGCGCTTGACCATGATCGGGCCAAGGCGGAGCTGAAGGCCCTCGTGCCGGAGGATGCAAAGGA
>Ga0207707_10000274_pt1 | contig 55548 bp, 40 predicted proteins | sample KBSC83BmetaG_FD_184336 | JGI IMG/M metagenome (GOLD analysis project Ga0207707, IMG submission 184336) | Corn rhizosphere microbial communities from Kellogg Biological Station, Michigan, USA - KBS C8-3B metaG (SPAdes) (version 2) | ecosystem: Host-associated > Plants > Roots > Rhizosphere ... | reverse complement strand
AGGGGAGTTTTCAAGCAGTCATCGTCGCGGAACCCACGCGCTGCAAGGCCGTGCTCGCGCACCGTGGCATCCAGTCGGTGCGAGCATGTTTCGAAGGCCGCGCGGGGCACGCATCGGCCGCACAGAAGCCCACCGACAGCGCCTTGCATCAGGCCGTGCGCTGGAGCGCCGCGGCACTGGATTTTGCCGAATCGCAGTCGACGAAAAACTTCGGCGGATTGCACGGCATGCGGTTCAACCTGGGCCGCATCGAAGGCGGCATCAAGGCCAACGTGATCGCACCGGAGGCGGAACTCCGCTTCGGGATGCGGCCGTTGCCATCGGTGGACATGGACCGCCTGCTGCAAGACCTGCGCATGCTCGTCGAGCCGGCACCCAAAGAATTCGAAGAAACCTTCCGCGGGCCGCCGTTGCCGGCCAATGCAGCCAATGCGGAATCGTGCCTGCGCGATGCCCGCGCGCTCGCGCAGCGCCTGGATATCCCGGTCGGCGATGCGGTCGACTTCTGGACGGAAGCCGCGCTGTTTTCGCAAGCCGGTTGCACGACTTTCGTGTACGGGCCGGGCGACATCGCGCAGGCGCACAGCGCCGACGAGTGGGTGGCGCTGGATGAACTCGAGACTGCAGCACGAACGTATCTGCGAATCACGGAGAAATCGTCATGAACAGTTTTGTCCCCGGAACTGCGGGCTTGGCGTTGGACGCCACCCTGCAATACCACCGGAGGTCGCTTCCGGTGGTCCACGCGTGAGGGTGCCATCGGCATGAGCGAAGTCCGCAACACCATCGTCCGCCTGCTGTCGGCGATGGGCAGCGCGCGCGAAATCCAGCAGTACCTGAAGCGCTTCTCGCAACTCGATGCGAAGCGTTTCGCCGTCGTGAAGGTCGGCGGCGCGGTGTTGCGGGACGACTTGACCGAGCTGGCCTCGTCGCTGACGTTCCTGCAGCGCGTGGGTCTGACGCCGATCGTGGTGCACGGCGCCGGCCCGCAGCTCGACGATGAACTGGCGAAAGCCGGCATCGAAAAGCGCACGGTAAATGGCTTGCGCGTGACGCCGCCGGCGGCACTGGGCATCGTGCGGCGCGTGTTCCACCAGCAGAACCTGGCGCTGGTCGACGCGCTGCACGCCATGGATGCGCGCGCGACGTCGGTGGTGTCCGGCGTGTTCGCGGCGGATTGGCTGGATCGCGAGAACTGCGGGCTGGTCGGCAAGGTCCGGCGCATCGAACTCGCACCGATCGAGGCGAGCCTGCGCATGGGATCGATCCCGATCATCGCCAGCCTTGGCGAAACCGACGAGGGCCAGATCCTCAACATCAATGCCGACTTCGCGGCCAACGAACTGGTGCGCGTGCTGCAGCCGTACAAGATCGTATTCCTGACCGGCACGGGCGGTTTGCTGGATGGCTCGGGCAGGGTCATCGATTCGATTAACCTGTCGACCGAGTACGAACGCTTGATGGCGCAGCCCTGGGTCAGCGGCGGCATGCGGCTGAAGCTGGAGCAGATCGCGGATCTTTTGCGAGACCTGCCGCTGGCGTCATCGGTGTCGATCACGCGACCGTCGGAACTGGCGAAGGAGCTGTTCACCCACAAAGGCTCCGGCACGCTGGTGCGGCGCGGCGAAAAAGTCCTGCGCTTCGAGTCCTGGGACGGGGTCGACAAGGACCGGCTCCGCGCGCTGATCGATTCCAGCTTCGCGCCGCGTCGCCTGGCGGCCGACTACTTCGAGCGGATCCAGCCGTACCGCATCTACGTCAGCGAGAATTACCGCACCGCCATGATCCTGACGCTGGAACATGTCGGCAAGGAGCAGGGCCTGCCGTATCTCGACAAGTTCGCGGTGCTGGAGGATGCGCAGGGCGAAGGCCTCGGGCGTGCCGTGTGGCAAGTCATGTACGCGGAAAATCCGAGGCTGTTCTGGCGCTCGCGTCACGGCAACCGCATCAACGCGTTCTATCACGAGCAATCGGACGGCTGCTTCAAGGTGACGAAGTTCAAGGTTTTCTGGTACGGCCTCGACGCCGATTTCAAAACCATCGAACGCTGCGTGGCGCATTGCGTGCAGCGGAAAGCCACCTTGATGGAAGAAAGCCATGGCGAATGACAAGCAGTCGGTAGGCATCGTGGGGGCAAGAGGCCACACGGGTGCGGAGCTGATCCGCCTGATCGCGGCGCATCCGTCGCTGGATCTCGCGTTCGTTTCGTCGCGCGAGCTGGATGGGCAGCGCGTCGACGTCCACAACGATGTATATGCCGGCGACTTGCGCTACGAAAGCCTCGATCCGCTGGCCGTTGCGGCCAGGCGCGCGGACATCGTGATTCTCGCGCTGCCCAACGGCAAGGCGGCATCCTTTGTGGAAGCGATCGACGCCGCGGCGCCCGATACGCTGATCGTCGACTTGTCCGCCGACCACCGCTTCGATAGAACGTGGTACTACGGTCTCCCCGAATTGACGCGTGACAAGTGGCGTGGCGAGCGCCGCATCAGCAATCCGGGTTGCTACGCGACCGCGATCGAGTTGACCGTCGCGCCCATGAAGGATGTGCTGGCCGCGCCGCCCGTTTGTTTCGGCGTCTCGGGCTATTCGGGCGCCGGCACCACGCCCTCCGACAAGAATGATCCGGACAAGCTTCGCGACAACCTGATGCCTTACGCGTTGACGGGGCACATCCACGAGAAGGAAGCGTCTTTCCAGCTCGGCGTGCCCATCGAGTTCATGCCGCACGTCGCGCCGCACTTCCGTGGCCTCACGGTCACCACCAATCTGTATCTGTCGCGTGCGTTGAAAAAGGACGAGGTGTTGGCGCGCTTTCAGGATGTGTATGGGAATGAAGCACTCGTACGCATCGTGGGCGAGCCGCCGTGGGTCAGCCGGATCGCGGGCCGTCATCATGCGGAAATCGGCGGGTTCGGGCTGTCCGCCGATGGCCGGCGCGCGGTGATCGTGACGACGCTGGACAATCTGCTGAAGGGCGCAGCCACGCAGGCGATGCAGAACATCAATCTGGCGTTGGGCTTTGACGAATTGACAGGCGTTCCACTTGAAATCCCTCTTCCCTCGGGAGACGGGCAGGGGTGACGTACGCCATATATTCGGCCTTTCGCGAAATCCCGAACCCTCATCCGGCGCTTCGCGCCACCTTCTCCCGTGGGGAGAAGGAACAAGCAGGAGAACGCTGGCATGCCTGACCCACTCTGGCAAAAATCCGACAGCAAGATCGACGCGAAAATCATGCGCTTCCTGGCCGGCGACGACGTGTTGCTGGATCGCGAGTTCTTCCTGCACGACATCACGGCGAGCAAGGCGCACGTCGAAGGGCTGGCGAACATCGGCGTGGTGAATGCCGATGAATCCGCCGCATTGAAGCGCGAACTCGATGCGCTCGCAGACGATTTCCGCGGCGGCGCGTTCGTGCTGGACGACCGGTTCGAAGACGGCCATTCGGCCATCGAGGCGCGGTTGACCGAACGATTGGGGGACGCCGGTCGGAAGGTCCACACGGGCCGCAGCCGCAATGACCAGATCCTCGTGGCAACGCGCCTGTGGCTGAAGGAAAAACTCGCGGCACTGCAGGCGCATTGCGTGGCGGCCGCGCAGGTTTGCCTGGATCGCGCCGCAGGTGAGTCGCTGCCGATGCCCGGCTACACCCACCTGCAGCGCGCGGTGGTGTCATCCACGTCGATGTGGTGGACGGGCTTTGCCGAAGCCTTCATCGATGACGCGTGGCGCGCAAAGCAGACGCGCGAGTGGGTCGATGCCAATCCGCTCGGCAGCGCGGCTGGCTACGGCGTGAACCTGAAACTCGATCGCGGCCACACCACCCGCGCACTCGGCTTTGCGCGGATGCAAGTGGCACCGACGTACGCGCAGCTTTCGCGCGGCAAATTCGAGATGGCGGCGCTCGAGGCGATCGGCACCGCATTGCTCGACGTGCGCCGGCTGGCCTGGGACTTGTCGTTGTTCACGACCGCCGAATTCGATTTCGTGAAGCTGCCGCCCGAATACACCACCGGCTCATCGATCATGCCCAACAAGCGCAATCCCGACATGATCGAACTGCTGCGCGCGAGCTATGCCAGCGTCGCCGCCGCGCGCACGGAGGTCGAACAGTTGCTGTCGCTGCCGTCGGGTTATCAGCGCGACCTGCAGTTCAGCAAGGGCGGTATTTTCCATGGCGTGCATCGCGGCCTGATGGCCATGGAGGTGATGCCGGATTTGCTGGCGCGGTTGCAATGGCACGAAGCCGCCATGCGTGCGGCGATCGACCCGGCGATGTACGCGACCGACCTTGCGATCGAGCAGGCTGCCGCAGGCGTGCCGTTTCGCGACGCCTATCGTGATGCCGCGCGTGACGCTCCATCGGCAGGGCAGGGGCGTACGCCCGAACAAAGCCTCGCCGCACGCACCTCGCCCGGTGCGCATGCCGATTTGCGACTGGAAGAAATGCGCAGGCGTCTGGATGCAGTGAATGCCTGAGCCGCAACGAAAGCGATGCGGGCCATCCACGCCCGCACCAAACCGAACGCCGCCGTCGAGCCGCCTGGCGAAGCGGTGCTCAATGTGAGCTCGCGTTAGTCGGTAATTCGCGCTTGAGGTAGCGATCGAATCACGCCACGGTCCGCTGCTGCGCGTCTACACCCGCGTTTGCGGGCCGCCGTCAGAACGACATGAAGTACCCGCCGTTCACCGGGATGTTGGCGCCGGTGATGAAACCGGCGTTGTCGGAGGTGAGGAAGGCGACGGTGCGGGCGATTTCCGAAGGCTCGCCGAGGCGTCCGACTGGAATCTGCGCGACGATCTGCGCGCGGATGTCTTCCGGCACCTTCATCACCATTTCGGTCTTGCAGTAGCCAGGCGACACGCTGTTGACCGTGACGCCCTTCTTCGCGACTTCGCGCGCCAGCGCCATCGTGAAGCCGTGCATGCCGGCCTTGGCGGCCGAGTAGTTGGTCTGGCCGAACTGGCCGGTCTGGCCATTGACCGAACTGATGTTGACGATGCGCCCGAAGTTGCGGGCCGTCATCCCGTCGATGGTGTTGCGGCACATATTGAACACGCCGTCCAGGTTGACGTGCATCAGGTCGCTCCACTGTGCCTGGCTCATCTTCTTGAGCGAAGTGTCGCGGGTGATGCCGGCGGCGTTCACCACGATGTCGACGCTGCCATATTTTTCGGTGACGTGGTTCACCAGGTTCGCGCAGTCCTCGAAGTTCGCGACGTCGGCGGGGGCGAATACGATGCTGCCGTCGTACTCACGCGTTTCCTCGCGAAACGCGGCGAGGCGTTCCTGCCGGTTGCCGAGGTCGGCGGCGATGACCTGGCGGCCATCTTCCGCGAGTCGCTTGCAAATCGCGGTGCCGAGCCCGCCGATGCCGCCGGTGATGACAGCTACACGTTTGGTCATTGAAATTTCTCTTTGATTGGATGCAATCCTCCTTGATTGCGAGGTCAAGAGCGGTCCTCCATGACCCGCCTGGCGCAAGCCCATGCCGCGCAGCGGCATGTGCTGCGCTGCAGCAATCGGTCGATAGTACGAAGCCGGAGGCGAGGTGTCAACGACGCTTGCGCGCGGACTTCTTCTCGTCGGTTTCCGGTTCCGGAGCGGGCTTCGCCGCGGGCGCGGCGCCGGACTGCAGCGACTTCCACAGGTCGATGTTGCGTTCCGTGATGTCGTTCAACATCGACCACGGCGTCTGGCCCAACAGGTTGTTCAGCTGGTCGCGGAACTTGCCCTGCTGTTCGAGGAAGACCTTCAGGCTGTTCTCGAGGTAGCCGCCCACGAAGCCTTGCATGGCATCGCCATAGAAGCGGATGATCTGCGAAAGCAGCGCGGTGGAAAAGATCGGCTGCCCGTGCTGTTCGTGCTCGGCGATGATCTGCAGCAGCACCGCGCGGGTTAGGTCCTCGTTGGTCTTGGCGTCGCGCACTTCGAATGGCTCGCCGGACAACACGAGCTGACGTACTTCCTCCAGCGTGATGTAGCTGGACACGCGGGTGTCGTACAGGCGACGGTTTGGGTATTTCTTGATGACGCGCGGTGATGCCATGCCGCAAAGCTAGCACGGTATGCGGCGGCGCACCAGCGAGGTGTGGGACTCAGGGGGGTGGTCCCGAACCGTCGCCGATGGTGCCCAGCGGCAACACGGCATGGCCATGGATTTCGTTCACGACTTCCGCCGCGGCAATGTAGATGCCGACGATGGCGGTGACGAGTCCGAGATAGCCGCCCAGCACGGTCAGGGCGCCAGCGTGCGTCCACTGCGCCAGCGCGAACATGAGCAATGCCAGCCACAGGCCCAGCGTGAACAACATCCGCGCGACACCATCGCGGCATGCTGCCAGCCACAGGCAGAACACCAGGAATCCCCACACGATGTAGTACCAGCCGAGAAAGCCTGGCGTCGCGGAATAGGCGAATGCCATCGCATGTTGCGACAGGGCCGCCACCCACCAGTACCCGGTGAAGGTGAGGAACAGCACCGCGTCCAGTGTGTAGCCGCGCACGATTTGCCCGAGGCCCGCGATCGCGAGCACGCAGCCGCCCAGCAAGGCAGCAAGCAGTGGCAGCAACACGTTGCCCGGCTGCGCGTACAGCAACGGCGCAAGGGTGGTGCCCGGCTGGTCGAACCAGCCCGCAGGGCCCATGCTCGCCAGCCACAGGGTCACCGCAAATGCGGCGTAACCCAATGCGGAGACGTTCGCGGTTTTGTGCATGCAGAGACCCTCCAAGGGCCCGCCGGCGCAGACGGTCAAGCCACGCGCCGGGCGTCGGGGACTTCTGCACGATTATCGACAAGCCGCGTGTAGAAACGGTCACGACGTAACACGCGAAGGTGACGCCATTCACTGTTTCGCGACACTGCTCTGCGCGATGGCGATGCCTTCTTCCGGCGCGTGCAGCTTGCGCGCGGGTATTGCGAATTCGATGCCGAGTTCGTCCCACAGCCCCAGCACCTTCAGATAGATGCGCTGCTGGATTGCGGCATGCACGTTGTAGCTCGGGTCGAGTACGTAGTACACGAACTCGAAATCCAGCCCGTAGTCGCCGAAGCCGGAAAGCGCACCGCGATCGAAACGGGTTTGTGCCTCGCCCTCGATGATGCCGCGCACGCGCTCCACCGCTTCGGGAATCCGCTCGCGCGGCGTATCGAATGGCAGGCGGAATTTGAACACCACGCGCCGCTGCTGCATGCGCGAGTAGTTGTGGATCAGGTTCTTCAGCAGCACCGAATTGGAAATCGCCAGTTCCTCGCCCGAAAGCGAGGCGATGCGCGTGGACTTGATGCCGACCTTGAGGACGGTGCCCTGGCCCGATTCGAAGCCGATGGCGTCGCCGACCTCGAACGGCTTGTCCAGGCCGATGCTGATCGACGCGAACAGGTCGCCCAGCACGTTCTGCAACGCCAGTGCCACCGCGACGCCGCCCACGCCGAGGCTGGCGACGAACGCGGTGATGTTGATGCCGCCTTCGGCCAGCAGCGCCAGCACCAGCGTGACCCACACCACGAACTGCACCGTCCAGGTGAGTACGCCGAGCATCACCGGATTGACGGAACGGGTGTCGTCGTCCGAGGTCGAGCGGTGCAGCCACGCCACCACCAGCGCGATGATCCACAGCGCAATCTGGATGCCTACCAGTGCGTAGGTGATCAGGTGCAAGCCATCCTGCACGGTCCAGCGCGGCGTCTTGCCGGCGCTTGCAGCGGCATCGCCGAAGTGCAGGAAATCCAGCGCGATAGCGATCGCGATCAACAGCAACAGCCAGCCGCGCGTTGCTTCGGCCACGCAGGCGGCGATCGCGAATCCGTTGCGATGCGTGCGCTCCGCAAGCTTGCGCAAGCGCGCGGCAAGGATCGCCGCGACCACATGCGCGATCACGTAGCCGCCCAGCGCCGCCGCGCCCGCGATCACCCAGGCCAGTGCGGAATTGCCCAGCCATTGACCGTGCTGAAGCCAGTCACTCATCCCATCAACCTCTGCTCATCAATCGTGGACATTGCAAGCGCGGTGGTTCAGGCCGGATGCTCCGGTGCACCCGCGGCGCGCCCGTCGGGTTGCTGGAACACCCGCTGCATCACGAAATCGGCGGTGACCTGCTCGCCGGTCAGCAGCATCGCCGCGAGTTCGCCGCCCAGGATCTGCGGCGCGATCACCACGTCCGGCTGCACCAGCCGCACGCGTCCCAGGTGGCTGGCGTCGTTGACGGCCGCGATCGTGCGCGCGCTGCCCTGGAGTTCGCGCACCGCGAGCACCACGAACGCGTTTTCGGAATCGTCGTTCAGCATGGCCAGCACGGCTTGTGCCTTGTCGGCGCCGGCTTCGCGCAGCACATCGGCATCGCTGGGTTCGCCGATCACGTTGTCGACGGTTTCGGGAATCGGGATTTCCGGCGCCTGCCGCAGCAGTCGGGTCACCGGCTGGCCGCGGCGCGCGAGTTCGCGCCAGGTATTGAGCGCAAGCGGCGTATTGCCGATCACGACGAAATGGTTTTCGCGTTGCATGCGATGGTCCTTGCGATTGACGATGCGTTGCAGGCTGCGCGTGACCAGCGGCGCGATCACGGCGGTCAGCGAGGTGGCGAATACCGCGACGCCCAGCGCGATGACCGACACCGCGAACAGCTTCGCCTCCGACGTTTGCGGCGTGATGTCGCCGTAACCCACCGTGCTCATGGTGACCATCGCGTAATAGAACGCGGTCACGAGATCGGTGATCTGCGGCTTGAAGTCCGCGCCCAGATAGTACGTGCCGAAGGTGGCATAAACCACCAGCATCACCACCGAGGTCAACGCGAACAGCGTGCTGGCGGCGATGCTGCTGCGGTCGAACTGGCGCCACGCGAACGCCAGCAACGCCAGCATCAGGATGAAATAGCCCAGCAGCAGATGGGCGTGCGCGTGCTGCCCGAACAGCAAGCTGACCGCGGCGAGCGCCGCGAGCAGCAAGGCCATGGTCCAGGCGAGGCGCGAGCGCAGCAACAGCCCGGCGGCCATGATCAGCATGCCGACGCCGATCAGCAGCGGTGGCAGGTACGCTGGGCGCAGGCCGCCGTTGAGATCACGGTTCAGCAATCGGGCGAGGATGGTCCGCCATTGTGGGCCGAGGTCGTTCTGCAGCAGCCAGAACCCGCCCAAGCCCAGCAGGATCGCCAGCGGCACGTGCGGGAACCAGTGACGGCCACCGACGCGCTGGTGCAGTTGCTGCATCCGGTTGCGAATCAACTGGGGCGGGCTGGGCAGCATCTTTGCCGGCGCGATGAGCGGGCGAACACCATAGCAAGCCGCCGTGGGCGCGCCAACCGCCGCCATGACGAACGTCACTTATGGGCGACATATTTGTTCGGCGAGGATTCGCTTTCCTTTCGAGGGAACCCATTCCATGAACGCATCCTCGGCTGTTGTCGGACGGGCACGCGGCGGTCGCCCGTTGCTCGCGATCCTCGTGGGTGGGCTGGTGGCGGGCACGCTGGACATCGGCGCCGCGGCGCTGATCAACATGCTCGATCCGCGCGTGATCTTGCGCTTCATTGCCGGCGGCCTGCTGGGCAAGGCCGCATTGCAAGGCGGGCCCGCTGTCGCGTGGCTGGGTCTGTTCCTGCAGTGGGGCATGTCGCTGCTGATCGCGGCGATCTTCGTGTTCGCCGCACTGCGCCTGCGCTGGCTGACCGCGCGGCCCGTGCTCGCGGGGCTTGCCTACGGCGTGGTGGTGTTCGTGGTGATGAATTACGTGGTGGTGTATTTCTCCGCATGGCACCGCATCAACCACTTCACGCCCGCGAGCTTCATCGAAAACCTGCTGGCGATGCTGGTGTTCGGACTGATCGTCTCGATCTGCGCTCGCGTCTACCTCGGACGGCGGGCGTGACCATTGCCCCATGCAAATCGGCGCGAACGGGCGTAAAAGGGGACTTTCGCCGTCGTGGAACCCACGCGGGTGGCGCGTGTGGAGCGGCGGCCTTACGTTGAGGGGTTTGCCATGAAGTCCGTTCGCATGCGCAAGGTCGGGGTTGCACTGGCGTGTCTGTCGTTGACGTTCGTGGCGGGCGCAGCCACGCCGCCCGATCGGGCCAAGTCGCCGGCGGATCACGGCATGCAGGGCTTCACCGCGGCCGGCGCGACGAAGCAGCAGCAGCTCGAACAGCGTTTCGATGCGCTGCTCAGCGCCAGCGAAATGCGCGATTGGCTGAAGCGGCTGTCATCCGAACCCAACCACGTCGGCTCGCCGCACGACAAGGCCAACGCCGAATGGATGCTGGCGCAGTTCAAGCAATGGGGCTGGGATGCGCACATCGAGAAGTTCGAAGTGCTGAACCCGGAACCGAAGCAGGAACTGGTGGAACTCGTCGCACCGACGCATTTCAAGGCCACGCTGCACGAGCCGCCGATCAAGGGCGACGCCACCTCCACGCTGAAAGGTGCGCTGCCGCCTTACAACATCTACGGCGCCGACGGCGACGTCACCGGCGAACTGGTGTACGTCAATTACGGCATGCCCGACGATTACAAGGAACTCGCGCGACGGGGCGTCAGCGTCAAGGGCAAGATCGTGATCGTGCGCTACGGCGGCGGCTGGCGCGGACTGAAGCCCGAACTCGCGCACGAACACGGCGCGATCGGCTGCCTGATCTATTCCGATCCGCGCGACGACGGCTACTTCACCGGCGACACCTATCCACTCGGCCCGACGCGTCCGCCGGAAGGCGTGCAGCGCGGCTCGGTGATGAAGATGCAAATCCATCCGGGCGATCCGACCACGCCGGGTTATGGTTCGGTGCCGGGCGCGAAACACCTGGCGGTGAAGGACGCCAAGACGATCCTGAAGATTCCGGTGCTGCCGATTTCCTACGCCGACGCCACGCCGCTGCTGAAGGCGCTGGGCGGTCCGGACGCGCCGGAAAGCTGGCGCGGCGCGCTGCCGATCACCTATCACTTGGGCGCGGGTCCGGCCAAGGTGCACATGGTCGTGAAGTCCGACTGGACGATGAAAACGCTTTACGACGTGATCGCGAAACTTCCCGATTCCAGCGACGCGGACCAGTGGGTGCTGCGTGGCAACCATCATGACGGCTGGGTGTTCGGCGCGTTCGATCCGCTGGCCGGCACGATCTCGCTGCTGGCCGAAGCCAAGGCGATGGGCGCGCTGTACAAACAGGGCTGGCGGCCCAAGCGCACCATCGTCTATGCAAGCTGGGACGGCGAGGAAGAGGGCCTGCTCGGCTCCACCGAGTGGGCGGAAACGCATGGCAAGGAACTGAAAGAGAAGGCCGTGCTGTACGTCAACTCCGACACCAACGGGCGCGGCTTCCTGTTCGCGGGCGGCAGCCATTCGCTGCAGCACTTGGTCAACCAGGTCGCGGCCGGCGTCACCGATCCTGAAACGAAGGTGAGCGTGCAGCAACGCCAGCGCGCATTCCTGCACGTGAACGCGAACGAGAAGAGTGCCAGTCCGCGGGTCAAGGAGGCCGCGAAACTCGCGGGCGAACACGGGGACATTCCGATCGCGCCGCTGGGTTCGGGTTCCGACTACAGCGCGTTCCTGCAGCACCTCGGCATCGCCACGCTGGATCTCGGCTTCGGCGGCGAATCGAACCAGGGCGGCGTGTACCACTCGCGCTACGACTCGTTCGATCATTACATCCGCTTCGGCGATCCGACTTTCGAATACGGCGTCGCGCTGGCCAAGGTTGCGGGCCACATCGTGCTGCGCACCGCCGATGCGGAGGTGCTGCCGATGCGCTTCGGCGATTTCAGCAGCACGGTCGACCGCTACATCGACCAGTTGCACAAGCAGGCGGACGACGCGCGCAAGGCGGCCGAGGCGCAGCACAAGCTGTTCGATGCCAACGCGTACAAGCTGGCGTCCGATCCGTCGCATCCGGTGGCGCCGCCGGAGCGGCTGTCGGAAGTCCCGAAGATCGACTTCGCACCGCTGGATGCGGCTGCAAAGAAGCTGAAGGAGAGCGCACAAGCCTATGAAAAGGCGTACAACGCGCGGGCCGACAAAGGGCTGGACATTCCGGCGTCGCAACTTGCCCAGGTGAACCAGTTGATGGGCACGCTGGAACAGCGCCTGCTGGACGAGCAGGGCCTGCCGGGACGTCCCTGGTACAAGAACCTGATCCAGGCGCCGGGTGAACTGACCGGTTATGCACCCAAGACCATTCCCGCCGTGCACGAGGCGCTGGATGCGCGCGACTGGGGCCGCGCCGACAAGTACGCAGCGGTCACGGCCAAGGTGCTCGACAACTACCGCGCGCAGCTCGACAAGCTGACCGCACTGTTGAAGTAGGTTGGGCTGACGCCAGCTCATCGGCGGAAGCCCAACGTGTTGGCGACCACCGTGGGCTTCTTCCGGACCATGACCGGAAGAAGCACAACCTGCACGCTGAAATAGGTTGGGCTGAGCCGCTCTTTGGCGAAGCCCAACAACATCGGGCCCGAGGCGGGCCAAGACCCGCCCGACGTGGCGCGTTGCACCCGGCCGATGGGCAGAGGATGATGGAAATCCCTTCCTTCCACGGGTGAGCCATCATGCGTCACATCAAGTGGATTTCAGTGCTGATGCTGGCCGCGCTCGCCGCGTGCGCACAACCGTCCGCGCGGCAATCGCCGGAACACGCAGCATCCGGGACGTTCGATTACGGCAAGTACGTGCAGGGCACGGTGCCGTGGTTCAACTTCACGTCCCTGTACAGTTGGGACTCGGACCAGCTCGGTTACGTGGTGGTCTGGACCAGCCCGGTCCAGGCCTATCGCCTGCAACTGGTGGGGCCGTGCCTCGGTCTCCAGACCGCGGCGGGCATGATCGGCCTGACGTCGCAGGACGGTCTGGTGAGTTCCAATCGCGATGCCGTGATTGCCGGCGGCGACCATTGCAGGATCATGCGCATCGACCGGCTGGATGCCAAGGCGATCCGGACAGCGCGCGCGAAACCGAAGACGTCCGGCGAACCGAGCGATTGATCCGGAGTACGCGGCGGTTCGCGCAGCCGGACGATGCAGTGGTTTGTCTCTTGCGATTCCCACGCGAGTGCAGCGATCGGTTTGGCCTTCTTGACGGCCGTGGCGCCTTGCAGCCGGCTGCACGCCGAAGACGTTCCATGACGGCCGATCAACGTCCCGGATTGCTGTAGCGCAGCACCAACAGCGCTGCAAAGCTGCAGCGCAGGGCTGCCAATTCCTATGTGCGGCGGGGCATTCAGGGGCACCGTGAGGGTGCCCAACGGGCTTGGTGCACCGCAAATTGACACCGGTGTCATAGGTGACCACACTTGCGAGTGTTCGCATTGCGGGGTGCCATGGACGCAGCGGTCAACCATCGACGTCGGCGGGAGCGGGGCTTCGCGCAGGCTTTTCTTGCAGCCGATGTGGGAGGCACGCACGCGCGCATCGCGCTGGTGCAAGCCGCGGATGCGCGCGGAGACGACGTCGAAGTGCTCGCCTATCGCAAGTTCGCATGCAGCGAACATTCGACGCTCGGCGACCTGCTGCGGTCATTTGTCGAGGCCGAGGCGGCGCAATCGGTGCGACGCTGCGTGCTCGCCTGCGCCGGACACGTGGTGGGCGACGACGTGATGCACGACAACCTCGTGTGGCCGATCAGCTTGTCGCGCCTGCGCGGCGCGCTGGGCCTGGACGACCTGGTCGTGCTCAACGATTTCGAGGCACTGGGATACGCGCTTGCCGACGCACAGCATCTGGACGCGCGGTTGCTGTGCGGGCCCGATACACATCGGGCGGGTCCGACGCTGGTGGTCGGGCCCGGCACGGGTCTGGGCGCGGCCGTCCACGTTCCCACGCGCGCGGGCGCATTCGTGATCGCGACCGAAGCCGGGCAGATGGATTTTGCGCCCCAGACGCTGCGCGAACGCGAGGTGCTTGCGCGACTGGCGCCGGATGGCGATTACGTTCCGTGCGAACGCATCGTGTCCGGTCCGGGGCTGCTGACGTTGTATCGAACGCTGTGCGCATTGAATGGCGCCTCGCCGACGCTGGCGAGTCCCGAAGCCGTCGGCGCTGCCGCACGCACCTGTGCCGACCGGCAGGCGGTGGAAGCGGTCGATCTTTTCTGTGCATCGCTCGGGAGTTTCGTCGGCAACCTCGCGATGACGTTCATGGCCGGCGGCGGCGTGTATCTCGCCGGCGGCTTTCTTTCCTCGATGTTCGACCTGCTGCATCGAAGCGATTTTGCAACCCGATTCCGGCACGGACGAAGCGTCCGCACGTTCCTGGAGGGCGTGCCCGTGCGCGTCATCGAACACGGGCGGAACGGCGTGCTGGGTGCCGCGCGGTTTTACATCGACCGGCGCCGGCCCGCCCAGGCGGCGCGGGAATCCACGACGGAGTGCAATCCGACGAAGTGAGTCATTGAGCAACGCATGATCGCGACCCGCCGCGCGCACGTTCCAACGGTGCATCGCGGAGGACTCGATCGACAACCAGCGAGGGGTAAAGGCTATGCCCATGGTGCATCGCAAAAGTTCATTGTCAGTGGCCATATCGGCCGCATTGTTCGCGGCGTTCGCGACCTCGGCGGCGGCAGCGCCGCAGGCCGCAACCCCGGCCGACAACCCGTCCGCGCAGACCACGACCACACAGTCCGCGCCGGCTTCCGACCATGCGCCGGCCAAAAAACCTAAGTCCGGTACCACGCCCGAAAATCAAACCCCGGCCACGTTGTCGGTGGTCAACGTGGTGGGCGTGCGTGCGTCGCAGATGCGCGCGATCGAGCTGAAGCGCGTCGCGCCCAACATCCAGGACAGCATCACCGCCGAAAGCATCGGCCAGTTGCCCGACGTCACCATCACCGACGCGTTGCAGCGCGTGACCGGCGTGCAGATCAACCGCGACGCCGGCGTCGGCACCTCGGTCGACGTGCGCGGCCTGCCGGAAGTCGGCACGATGTTGAACGGCGAGGTGTTCATCACGCCGAACCAGATCGATTCGCAGCAGCCCGATTTCGAGACGCTGCCCGCGACGCTGTTCCGCGGCGTGGACGTGATCAAGTCGCCGACCGCCAGCATGCTCGACACCGGCATCAGCGGCGATCTGAACCTGCACACGTACCGGCCGTGGGACCTCCCGAACGGGTTCACCTACAGCTATTCCGCGCACGGGCAATATGGCGATGCCACCGACAAGTGGGGCGAGGCGGCCAGCGGCCTCATTTCCTACAACGCGGGCGGCCGCTGGGGCCTGTTGCTGTCAGCCGATTTTTCCGACACGACCACCGAGAACTCGACGGAAGGCCTCGACCAGTACGGCGTGGTGCTGAACGGCGAGAATGCGCTCAGCGCGGATAGCTATTACGGATTCCTCACGCCGTGGGGCAATGCGCCGATTCCGTCCGACATCAGGCAGAACCCGGATGGCAGCGTCGACGTCAACGGCGATGGCAAGTCCGACGCCGTGTTCATGGGCAGCCAGAACATCGCGCTGTACGACACCACTACCCAGCGCCGGCGCAAGTCCGGCAACGCCTCGTTCCAGATGGATCTCGGTGGCGGTTTCACGCTGACCAGCGACCTCTTCTTCGCGCGCCAGGACCGCTACGACCGGAACGTGGGCATCCAGTTCAATTCGCTCGACTGGGAAGGCGCGACCTACGTGCCGGTGAGTTCGCGCAATACCGGCGCCAGCGTCGGCGGCCAGTACGGCACGCCCGATGATCCGCCGTGGGAAAACATGAACATCTACACCACGCAGGTCTACAAGAAATGGCCGGGTGACGTCGAATCGTTTTCGCAGATCACGCGGACGGATTCGATGGCGAGGAACTTCAATATCCAGGTCGACTTCGACAATGGCGGACCGTTCACGGGCACCTTGCGCGGCATTCGCGACTCGGCGCATCAGGTGAACCTCGAAACCGACCTCAACATCGCCAACGCCGACGGCGCGCAGTGGCCGAACGACCCCGAGGATGCGGCGCCGCCCGGCACGTACATCTATCCCGCGGAACTGGGCGGCAACCGGGTGTTCAACGATAACGGCATTCCGGCGAACACGATTCCGTTCATCGCGGACTTCCGCTATCGCAATCTCGGCGTCAGCCTGCCCGACGCGCTCGCCAGCAATTTCGCCAATCCGGATGGCTGGTCGATGAAGACCCTGGAGTCCGACGGCAGTTACGACCGCAGGGTGGGCCTGAGCGCGGTGCGCTTCGACGGCCATTACGCCTTCGACAACGGCATCAAGCTCGACTTCGGCGTACGCAACAGCATCCGCAGCGCCGACAACATCGGCTTCACGTTCATCACGCCGGTGTACGCCGGCATGGGCGCCAGCGACCCGAACGGTTGCCTGGTGCGTTACGTCGCTGCCGACGTGGTGCTGGACGACGATTCGTGCTCGGCCGGCAACGCGCAGGGTTTCTTCCGCGCGGGTCCTCTCTCGGCACAGCATCTGTCGCAGACGCCGCCGCCGCTCGCCAACAATTGGAAGCAATACACCGATCTGCTCGGCTCGGGCATCACCTTCTGGGCCGTGGATCCGTCCGCGATGGACAACCCGGAGGCGTACTGGCACTCGCTCTATCCCGACACGCGGCGACAAGTGTCGCCGGGCCGCACCTGGGCGGTGTGGATGAAGGAATCGTCGGCCTACCTGCAACTCGATCTGGACGGCAACATCGGCAGCATGCCGTATGCCGCGAACGTCGGCATGCGCGTGATCAATACCGACCTGAACATCACCCAGCACCTGACCGGCGCGCCCGCGCCGTACGGTGTGGAGGCCGCCGATGCTGGCACCCAGGTCACCCGGCGCAGCTACCGGGACTACCTGCCGGCGGCGAACTTCGCGATCAATCTCACCGACGATCTGAAGCTGCGGCTGGCGTATTCGAAGAACATGATGCCGCTGGACCTGAGTACCTGGGGCGGCGGCTTGTCGCTGAACTATTCGCTGACCGTGGTGCCGGGCCAGCCGACGCTGTTCCGCGTCGCGGGTGGCAATTCGGACGGCAATCCGAATCTCGACCCATGGCGATCCAAGAATTACGGCGCGTCGCTGGAGTACTACATCAATCCTTCGAGCATGGTCAGCCTCGCGTTCTTCCGGATCAACGTGCAGAGCTTCATCGAGAGCGGCAGCGTGATCAACTGCACGCTGCCGGACGAGGACGGCGTGGTGCGCAACCGCTGCGTGGTGATCACCGAACCCGTGCAGGGCACCGGCAACAGCATCCACGGCGCGGAGTTCGACTATCGCCGGGCGTTCACGTTCTTGCCGGGCCTCTTGCGCAACACCGGCCTGGAATTCAACGCCACCTATGCGCCCAGCGATTCAGGTCGCACCGACCTTGCCGGGAACAAGATTCCGTTCCAGGACAATTCGACCAAGTCCGGCAATTTGATCCTGTGGTACCAGGACAGCCGGTTCCAGGCGCGGGTCGCCTACAACTACCGTTCGAAGCGCGCCGTCTCGTCCGACGTGGGCGCAATTTCGGGCCTGGAAATGTACGAGGCGCCGCAGAAATACATCGACGCGTCGGTGTCGTACAAGATCAACAAGTACGCGGAAGTGTTCCTGCAGGGCACCAACCTCAGCAACGAATACCAGCGCTTCTACCTGGTGTGGCCCGACCAGCCCGCGCATTCGAACTTCTCCGAACGCACGGTGATGGCGGGGATTCGTGGGCAGTGGTGACGGGTTGGGGATTGCCGCATAACTGTTGCAACATCCACGCAGCGCGGAATGGCGTCGCGGTTTGAAATTCCGTTCTTCCTGAGCATAGGCGCGAAGGGGCGACACGGGGAACGGCCATGGATGGCCGTGCTTTGAGGAGTGAGGAGGCCGAAGGGCAGCCGCATGGCGCTTCGACTTCGCGGCCTGTCGGCCGCTACGCTCAGCGCGACCGGATTACCTGACGCACGCTCCGCCGCCGCTGCAACACCCAACCGGAAACGACATGCCAGTAGCTGAAATCAGCAAGCAAGCAGCGGAAGCCAGCCGATCCGAACGAGGCATCGGCTTCCATCGGTCGATCGGGCTGTTCTCCGGCACCGCGATCAACATGACGCAGATGTGCGGCATCGGGCCGTTCATCACCATCCCGATCATGGTCGCCGTGATGGGTGGGCCGCAGGCGATCGTCGGCTGGATCGCGGGCGCGATCCTCGCGGCATGCGACGGCATGGTGTGGGCGGAACTCGGCGCGGCGATGCCGGGCGCGGGTGGCACCTACGTATATTTGCGCGAAGCGTTCCAGTACCGCACCGGCAAGCTGATGCCGTTCCTTTTCATCTGGACGGTGCTGCTGACGATCCCGTTGATCATGTCGACGGGCATCATCGGGATGGTCGAATACCTCGGCTTCTTTTTCCCGCACATGAGCTGGACGGCGGTGCACCTCATCAGCGTGCTCGCGAGTTTCCTGGTGGTGTTCCTGCTGTATCGCCGGATCGAATCGATCCGCGCGATCACGATCGCGCTGTGGGTCATCATGCTGGTGGCGGTCGTCGGCACCTCCGCGGCGGGCTTCAGCGATTTCCATCCGGACCTGGCCTTCAACTTTCCGGCCAATGCCTTCGGCAGCCAGCTCTTCTTCGGGCTCGGGGCCGGCCTGATCATCGGGATCTACGACTATCTCGGGTACTTCACCACCGCGTACATGGGCGACGAATTGCGCAACCCCGGCCGCACGATGCCGGGCTCCATCCTGATCTCGGTGATCGCGATGATGTTCGTCTACCTTGCCCTCAACATCAGCGTGCTGGGCGTGGTGCCGTGGCAGGAGGTCGCAACGTCGAAGTCGATCGCCTCGCTGGTGGTCGAACACAGTTGGGGCCATACCGCAGCCGCGGTCATGACGATCCTGATCATCGTGACCGCGTTCGCTTCCGTCTTCGCGGGCTTGCTGGGCGGTTCGCGGGTGCCGTACCAGGCGGCGCAGGACAAGGTGTTCCTGCCCGCATTCGGACGGCTGCACGCGAAGCACGGTTTCCCGCACGTGGCGCTGCTGACCATGGGCGTGGTGATGGCGGCAGGCACGTTCTTCGATCTGACCCAGGTCATCAACATGCTGCTGGCCGCCACGATCATCGTGCAGTCGGCGGCGCAGATCGTGGCGCTGGTGGTGCTGCGCAAGCGCCAGCCCGAGTTGCGCAGGCCGTACCGGCAATGGTTGTATCCGCTGCCGTGCATCGTCGCGATGCTCGGGTGGATCTACGTGTACGTGTCGGCTTCGACGTTGTCGTTGATCCTGTCCGGCGCGTGGATCGTCGCCGGACTGGTGGTGTTCATGGTCTGGGCCAGGCTCAACAAGGCCTGGCCGTTCGCGCCGGTGGAAGTTCGTGAAGCCTATCTGGGGAATCCGCCATGCTGACGTTCGTGCAAAGAATTCTGCTGGCCGCAACTGCACTCGTGCCGGTAGCGGCACCTGCCACGTATGCGGCAACCACCTACGCGCCCACGCCAATCGTCGGACAGGCCGGTCATGTCACTCCGATCGCGCATTGGCAGATTCGATCGAGCGCGGAGGCGCAGCAGGGCGGGGCGGAAATCTCGTCGACGAACTTTTCGACCAAGGGCTGGTATCCGGTGAGCGGCCGCGTGACGGTGATGGCCGGGCTGATGGAGAACGGCAAGTACAAGAATGTCTTCCATGACGACAATCTGCGCACGGTGGCCCGCCATCACTTCGTGATTCCGTGGTGGTACCGCACCCAGTTCACGCTGGAAAAGGGCGCCAGCGGACGGCACATCCTGGTGCGCACGAACGGGATCATCGGCGGCGCCGACCTGTGGCTCAACGGGCACCAGATTGCTTCGCAACCGGAAACCCGCGGCGCCTATCCCGTGCACGAATTCGACGTGACGCGTTGGGTGCGCGAGGGCGTGAACACGCTGGCGCTGCGCGTGCACCCGAGCGAACCCTTCACGGATTTCTCGATGGGCTGGGTGGACTGGAATCCGTCGCCGCCCGACAACAACATGGGGCCGTGGCGTGGCGTCGACATCGTCGAAACCGGGCCGGTCGAACTGCGTTTCCCCGCGGTCACCACCGATCTTTCGTTCCCGGATCTTTCGCGCGCGGCGTTGACGGTGAAGGTGGAGGTGCGGAACCTCGACGATATGCCGCACGACGCGGTCGTGAGCGGCGAGGTGGCAAGTGTTTCCCTGCAACAGAAGATCCATCTCGACGCGGGGCAGACGCAAACCGTTTCATTTTCGCCGAGGACCGATCCGGCTTTGGTGTTGGATCACCCCAAAGTCTGGTGGCCGATCGGCATGGGCGACCATCCCCTGTATGACCTGAAGCTGACCGCGTCGGTGGATGGCGCCGAATCCGATCGCGCCGCGACCACGTTCGGCATCCGCAGCGCGACCTCGAAGCTGACGAAGCAGGGTTACATCCAGTTCTTCATCAACGGCAAGCCGGTGCTGATCCGCGGCGGCGGCTGGGCGCCGGACATGTTCCTGCGCGAGTTGCCCGGGCGCATGGAGGCCGAATTCAGTTACGTCCGCAACATGGGGCTCAACGCGATTCGCAGCGAAGGCAAGCTGGAAGACCAGCACTTCTACGACCTCGCCGATCGCTTTGGGCTCATGATCCTGCCGGGCTGGGAGTGTTGCGACAAGTGGGAATCCGCGGCCAAGACGGGCGGCGAGCCGTGGGACGACGCGGACATGAAGATCGCGCAAGCGTCGATGGCGAGCGAAGCGCGCTTGCTGCGCAATCATCCGTCCGTGATCGGCTTCCTGATCGGCAGCGACAACGCACCGCCGCCGGCACTTGCGAAGATGTACGTCGATACCTTGCACGCGGCGGATTGGGACATGCCCATCGTCTCCGCCGCGGTCGACCAGACCAGCACGGTGGCAGGCCCTTCCGGCATGAAGATGGCCGGTCCTTATGCGTGGATACCGCCGTCCTACTGGTACGCCGACAAGCTGGGCGGCGCGTTCGGGTTCGATTCCGAAGTGAGCGCGGGCGCCGACATTCCGCGCCTGGAAGACGTGCAGCGGATGCTGTCGCCGTTGGCGCAGGAGGCACTCTGGAAATATCCGGACGTCCGGCAATACCATGCGACCGCATCGTGGTCGCCGTTCGCGAAGCTGCAGCCCTTCGACACCGCGCTCGCGAAACGCTACGGCGCACCGAAAAGTCTCGCGGATTACGTGCAGAAGGCCCAGCTCGACAACTACGACAATGTGCGCGCGCAGTTCGAGGCCTTCAATGCGCACATGGATTCGGCCAATCCGTCCACCGGCGTGATCTACTGGATGCTCAACAACGCATGGCCGTCGCTGCACTGGCACCTGTACGACTGGTACATGAATCCGGCGGGCGCGTATTTCGGCGCCAAGAAGGCCAACGAGCCGCTGCACATCCAGTATTCGTATGACGGCGGCGCGATCGTGCTGGTCAACCACACGCTCACCGATGCGCACGATCTGCGGGCGAGGGTGCGCGTGCGCAACCTGGATGGCAGTGTGCGTTTCGACAAGTCGTTCGCCGGCCTCGATCTTTCGGGCAACCACACGCTCGGCGTCACGAAGCTTCCGGCGATTTCCGGATTGTCGCCGACGTATTTCGTCGAGCTCGACCTTGCGTCCAGCAACGGCCAGCCCGTCAGCCGCAACGTCTACTGGCTCTCGACGCAGAAGGACGTGCTCGACTGGAAAAACTCGAACTGGTACCTGACGCCGCTGACGCAATACGCCGACCTCACCGCGTTGCAGTCCTTGCCCGCGGCCACCAGCGACGTGCACGCCACGACACGGCGCGATGGCGACGACAACGTCACCACCGTCACGCTTTCGATACCCGAATCTTCGAAGGCGGCGGCCTTGTTCCAGCACCTGTCGATCCGCCAGTCCGCGGACGGCGACGCCGCGCTGCCGATCCTGTGGAGCGACAACGACGTCACGCTGTGGCCGGGCGAATCGCTGACCGTCACCGCACGCTATGCGGCGAAGGGCATCACCGCGCCGGTCGTCGAAGTGAGCGGCTGGAACGTGCCGGTGCAGCATGTGCCGGCTGCGTCCGCCAAGGAACCCTGATGAATCCTATCTCTCGTCATCCCGGAATCGCGAAGCGATATCCGGGATCCAGCGCCTTTGCATTTCAGCGAGTTGCGCGAAAGTCACTGGGTCCCGGCTTTCGCCGGGATGACGAGCAAAATCAGAATTTCCTCAACACGCACTGAAACGGGTCGACAAGAACTTCGATGAAGCGCGCCAACATCAGCGACGTGGCCCGCGTGGCGAAGACCTCGCGCAAAACCGTCTCGCGGGTGCTCAACAATGAGCCGAACGTCAGCGAATTCACGCGCCAGCAGGTGCTGGATGCGATGGCCGCGCTCAAGTACCGCCCGCTCACCTCGGCGCGCAGCCTCGCGACCAATCGCTCCTTCACGGTCGGCCTGCTGTACGACAACCGTTCGCCCAGCTACATCATGGAAGTGCAGGCCGGCGTGTTGGAGGCTTGCGAGGCACAGCACTACAGCATGACGGTACAGCCGCTGGTTTCGGCCGCGCCCGATTTCGTTGAACGCGTGGACGACATCCTGACGCGGCACCGTCCGGATGGATTGGTCCTGACGCCGCCGATCACCGACCACGCGGCCTTGCTGAAAAGCCTGCGCAAGAGCGGCGTACCGTTCGCCTCGATTTCCCCGCGTCATCCGGAAAACCAGGTCGGCGTAATCCTGCGCGAACGCGAGGCCGCGGCCGCGATGGTGGCGCATCTGGTTTCGCTGGGCCACACGCGCATCGCCCACATCGTGGGCGACCTGGAGCACGGCGCCGGCGTGTGGCGCCTGGCCGGCTATCGCGATGGCATGAAGCGCGCCGGCCTGAAGGAAAACCCGGCCTACCTGGTGCAAGGCCGGTTCTCGTTCGAATCCGGCGTCGAGGCCGCGCGCAAATTGCTGGCATTGAAACAGCGGCCCACCGCGATCTTCGCGGGCGACGACGACATGGCCACCGGCACGATCTGGGCCGCCTCCGAGGCCGGCCTGTCGGTGCCCGGAGACATTTCGGTGTGCGGCTTCGACGACACCACCATTGCGACCCAGGTGTGGCCGCCGCTGACCACCATCCACCAGCCCGTGCACGCCATGGCCCGGCGCGCCACCGAAGAATTGCTGCGCCTCGTACTCGGCCGCGGCGAGGCAAACATGGTCGAACTCGATTACGAAATGCGCATCCGCGCTTCGACGGGCCCGCGGCCGTAGGCGTGCTTCACAACATCGACATGTAGGTTGGTGCTGAACCCGGAGCGTGCTCCGGGTGAAGCCCAACATCGGGACTTCGACCGGACCGAGGACACAGGCAATCCAATCAACCTTTCCCATCATCGTTCTTTTTTGTCGTCATCCCGGAATCGCGAAGCGATATCCAGGACCCAGTGACTTTTAAACGTTGTGGAAGACGCTGGATAGACTCGCGCCATCCTTGGCGCTCGCACTCCGGGCCGCCTTCGGAAATACGTCATCGACCATGTCCTGCAGACGGGTAGGTTGGGCTTCACCCGGAGCGTGCTCCGGGTGAAGCCCAACGTTGGAACCACGTTGGGCTTCCGCCGATGAAGCCGGCGTCAGCCCAACCTACAAAATATCTCTGCGCCGCACCTGCGATACTTCGCCCAGCGCACAACACGTTCACCAAAGGAGCGCATGATGTCCGCCGCACCGCATGCCGCGAAACCGTCCCGAACGTTCCATTTCATCTCCGGCCTGCCGCGTTCCGGCAGCACCTTGCTGGCGGCGATCCTGAAGCAGAACCCGCGGTTCCACGCGGGCATGACCAGCCCCATCGCCGACATCATGGGCGTCGTGGTCGCGGAGATGAGCACCAAGAACGATTTCTCGCACGCGATCTCCGACGAGGCGCGCGTGTCGGTCATGCGCGGGCTGGTCGAGAATTTCTACGCCGCGCAAACCGATGCCGAAGTGGTCTTCGACACCAGCCGGCTCTGGTGCAGCCGCATGCAAATGCTCGACACGTTGTTCCCGCGCGCCAAGATCATCGCCTGCGTGCGGCAATTGCCGTGGGTGCTGGACAGCATGGAGCGGCTGGTGCGCCAGCAGCCGGTCAGCGTCAGCAAGGTGTTCCGCTTCGACACCAACACCACCGTGTACTCGCGGGCGCAGGCGCTGGCCGATCCGCGCGGCATGGTCGGCTTTTCATTCCAGGCCATCAAGGACGCGTTCTACGGCCAATACGCCGCCGGCCACCTGCTGCTGCTGACCTACGAAACCCTGACCAAAAGCCCCGAAGCGGCGCTGCGCAAGGTCTACGAATTCATCGGCGAGCCGTGGTTCGAACACGATTTCGACAGCGTCGAATACGGCGCCAGCGAATTCGACTCGCGCGTCGGCATGCCCGGCCTGCACACCGTGCGCTCGAAAGTCGAAGCCCCCGAACGCAAACCCATCCTGCCGCTCGAAATCTTCAACCGCTTCGTACCCGAGTCGTTCTGGCTCGACCCCAAAAACAACATCAGCGGCGTGCCGGTGGTGTGAGGGATGACGCGTCGGGTATGTTTAACGTCCGGCAGCTGATGGCTAACAGCGGCCGGCCGGAAAGATCCGTGAATAGCGGCTTTCAGCTGTAGGTCATTTGGGGTGGTCGGTGAGCCCGTGCGTCGCTTCTGGTGGGGCGTCGAAGTGGCACGAATATTGACCATGGATTAAAGCATGGCTGGGGAAAGTAAATGCCAACTGTTTTTGCTGGATCTATTTGGAGGAAGTGGGACCTCCACGTCCACACACCCGAGTCGTTCTATCACCAGTATCCTGGAAACCGCGACGAGGCTTGGAAGGCATTCCTGTCCGACCTTGAAGCGCTTCCACGAGAATTTAAGGTCATCGGCATCAACGACTATGTTCTCGTAGACGGCTACGAGAAGGTATTGAAGGCAAAGCGCGAGCAGAACCGGCTAAAGAATATTGATCTCATCCTGCCGGTAGTCGAGTTGCGGCTGGACAAGTTCGGCGGCACGGTGCAACCAGGAAAGACTGGGTCCAGCTGGAGCCGCATCAATCTACACGTAATTTTCGATCAGGTTGAAGCCCAGTTCATCCGCGAACAATTTATTTCCGCGATATCACCGCACTATCGTCTTCTGCCTGGATCGGCTGGCAACGGTAGTTGGCAACAGGTGATCACGCGCCAGAGCATTCAGGCGCTCGGCGAAGCCATTCTCGCGACCGTTCCCGAAGACAAGCGAGGCGAGTTCGGTAGTGCGTTGATGGAAGGTTTCAACAACCTTAACGTCAGCACTGAAGGCGTCCTGAAGGCGCTGGAGAACGACGCACTCGGCGGGAAATGTCTCGTGGCTATTGGCAAAGCCGAGTGGGACAACCTCAAGTGGAACGACCACACGATCGCCGAGAAGAAGACACTGATCAACAGCGCGCGCCTGGTTTTCACAGCAGCGGCGACGCCCGAACAGTACGACAAGGGGCGCGCGAAGCTACAGGAGAGTGGCGTAAACGACCATCTCCTTGACTGCTCTGACGCCCACTGGCTAAGCAACTCAGAGGACAAGGACAAGATTGGCAACTGCTTTACATGGATCAAGGCAGACTGCACTTTCAGCGGATTGCTGCAAGCCATCGAGGAGTTCGATGATCGCGTCTTTGTCGGGGACGTTCCGCCAAAACAGGCGCTTGTTGAAAGAAACAAAACCAAGTTCATCAGATCGGTTTCCGTCGTTAAGAAACAAGGTTCTACCCTTTCTGAAACATGGTTCGACTTGCACTTGCCTCTGAACAGTGATCTTGTCGCAATCATCGGCAACAAGGGCAGCGGCAAGAGTGCCTTGTCCGACATTGTGGCTCTAGCCGGCGGTGCACGGAATTTTGCTAAGTTCTCGTTCCTCACTCCAAACCGATTTCGCGGTGCCAAGGGTCGGCTCGCTTCGCAGTTCACTGCAACTCTGACTTGGCATGACGGCAGCACGTCATCAACGGATCTCGATAAGGATCCCGCGGCCAGTAGCGTTGAACGGGTAAAGTACCTGCCGCAAAGCTATCTTGAGGATCTCTGTAACGAGCTGGGTGTTCGAGGATCAGAAAGCTTTGATGCCGAGTTGCGAAAGATTATCTACTCGCATGTCCCGGATGAGGATAGGCTCGGGCTGGCATCCATGGACGAGCTGCTGGCTTTCAAAGTTGCGGAGATCGACAAGTCTCGCCAAGCTTTGAAGCAGAGCGTTTCCAAGATCAACGCGGAGATTCTTGACGCGGAGCGTCGGATCGCACCCGAGTTCAAGAAGTCGCTGGAGGAGCAACTAGATGCAAAGAAGGCGGAACTCGCCGCGCTGGATGCATCCAAGCCGTCGGTGGTGGAGGACCCGAACACCTCTCCTGAAGCTCTTGAAGAATCAAAGGCTGCCGCAGCCCAGATTGAAGCACTAGAGCGCAGCCTCCAGAACATTGAAATGGAAGCGGTCGCCCAGCGAAATGCGAAGGCCGTGTACACACGCAGGCAAGCCATGGCCCGCAAGATTCAGCAGGCCTTGGCCAACTTTGGCAAGCAACACGAGACTTTCGCCGCGGAGTTAAAGCTCTTAATTGGCGAGCTCGGTACAGCACTCCCGATTGAGTCGCTGCTGCGCGTCGAGATCGACACGGATCCCGCGGATGCTATTGCGAAGAAAACACATGAACAAATCGTCGAGATCGATGCGTGGCTACAGAGCGAAGCGGCCGACAGCTTTCTCCAGCGTAAGGCGGGCGCAACGGCTGCTATCGCGAACGCTAAGGGCAAACTGGGCGAACGCCAGCGTCAGTTCGTGCGCTACAAGGAGGAATTGGCAGCGTGGGACCGTCGGAAGGCCGAGGTTAATGGTGCAAAGGAGAAGCCAGGGACGATTCTCTGGCTGACTGCTGAGATCGCATCACTGTCGGAACTGCCTGCGAAATTGGCAGATCTGAAAGCCAAACGGGCTCAATTGACAGGTGAAATCCACACCCAGATTCACGCGATGGTCGATGAATACAAGCGCCTTTACGGCCCAGTGCAGACCTTCGTGGCCTCCGCCCAGCAGATGGAGATGCAGATTCCGTTGGAATTCCATGTCCGCATCGAGGAGGCTGGATTCGAAGAACAGTTCCTCAACCGGCTCAACCGTCAGGTAAGGGGATCCTTCTCGGGAATAGAAGAGAGCATTCAGCGGCTGCGTGGCATGGTCACCGACATCGACTTCGATTCGCAAGCGGATGCGGTTGACTTCGCGACTCGCATCGATGACATGCTTCGCGTTGACGAACGTGACGGGCAGCCCCAACGCGAGACGCGGTTGGTTGATCAGTTGCGAAAGGGTGTCGAACCGCTGGAGTTGTTGGACTACCTGTTCGGTTTGGACTATCTAAAGCCGCGCTACTCGTTGACGTATGCGGGTCAAGAGATCGGCCAGCTCTCACCTGGCGAGCGCGGACTTCTTCTCCTCGTCTTCTATCTCCTTGTCGACAAGGACGACATTCCGATCATCATTGATCAGCCGGAAGAGAATCTTGATAACCAAACAATTTACAAGGTGCTCGTAAAGTGCATCAAGCAGGCAAAGCAGCGGCGGCAAGTGATCATGGTTACGCACAATCCGAACCTCGCAGTAGTGTGCGACGCAGAGCAGATCATCTATGCGTCATGCGATAAAACCCTCTGCAGGTTCGAATACGAAGCCGGAGCGATCGAGCGCCCTGAGATAAAGGACCGGGTGGTACAGATCCTCGAAGGCACTGAGCCAGCATTAAAAACAGGCAATTGAAATATCGGCTGCTGTAAGTGCTGTTAGAAATCAATCACCAATCATCGCATGCGTACCGCCCTCGACTCGTAGGAAAGGGGTGGCAAAGTGAGCTACCGTCACGGTAGCCGATCGAACATTTCGCTGAGCTTCGGATTTTCAGGCAACCGAATCAGGAACTCGTCTTGCAGCACCGCACAAATTTCGGCGGTGGTTGCGAGGGTTCGCTTGATAGTAGCGCCGCCGTCCGTGTGCTCGGCGAACTGGCGGTTGCGGAGCGTGAGCCTGCGTCCGGCTGGCGCGCGGGCGGCGCTGATGCCCGTGACGAAGTGCGAATCGGGGTTGGTGGACGTCCAGTAGTTGCTGATGCGGTAATCGGCCGGGAATTGCGGCTGCAGGTCGAAGCGGTACAGCGTCTGCCACGCATTGGCCGCGAAGAGTTGCAACCGCCAGTCGCTGTCGTCGCGGCGGACCAGCCGGAAGGGTTCGTGCGGCGTGGCCTGTTCGATATCGGGAACGAGTTGCAGCGGGGCGGTGGGCGTGTTGCCGCCGAAGCCGACGTCGGCCAGCCATGATTTTCCGTCGGCTTCGACGCGCAGCAGCATGTGGGTGCGCGCCGTGATCGCGTCTTCGGGTTGTCCCCACAGTACGCGCGCGGCGAGGTCGGTGACCTTGAAGCCGATCGCGCGCAGGGCGTCGCTCAGCAAACGGTTCTGTTCGAAGCAGTAGCCGCCGCGGCCGTCGCTCACCAGTTTGCGTTGGATGGATGCGATGTCCAGGGCGGGGGAGATGCCGAGGAAGGGGTCGAGGTTTTCGAACGGGATCGCGGCGACGTGCGCGGTGGTGATGGCGCGGAGGGTTTGCAGGTTGGGGGCGACGGGTTGGCGCAGGCCGATCCGTTCGAGGTAGGCGGGGAGGTTGATCGATTCGTTTGGTGATTCTTGTTGCATGGGGGCGTTTCGCTTATTGCGAAAAGTCACTGGGTCCCCGCTTTCGCGGGGATGACGAGCAAAACAAAAGCACGCGTTGTACTTCGCGGCGAGATCAGTGCGTGGCGTTGCCCAGTTTGCGCTGTAGGAAATCCACGGTCGCGGTGTCGGCCTGCATCCACGAGGCGTGGCGCAGGAAGCCGTGGATCTCGTTGGGGATCACCATTTCCTCGAAGGGCACGTCGCGTTTCCTGAGGCGCGGCACCACGTCGGTCATCTGGAAGAAGTGCACGTTGTGGTCGTCGTCGCCCTGGATCAGCAGCACCGGCGATTTCCATTTCGCGATGTCGGCGTCGGGCGAGGATTCCCACGCCACCTTCAGCGCCTGCTTGTAGTCGCCTTGTTCGTAGCGGCCGTTCGGGTTTTGGTCGAACCACCAGCCGATCGCGCGCGACCAGTCGTGCAGGCCGTGCATGTCCACGCCGGCCTTGAAGATGTCGGAGTTTCTCGCCAGTGCGAGCGCGGTCAGGTAGCCGCCGTAGGAACCGCCCCAGATGCCTATGCGCGCGGCATCGACGCCGGGCACGTGTTGCAGGTATTTCGCGCCCGCGACGACATCCTGGTATTCGGATGCGCCGGCCGGCCCCGCGTGCGGCGGATTGTGGAACGCGTGGCCGTAACCGATGCCGAGCCGGTAGTTCACCGACAGCACGGTGAAACCGTGCGTGGCGAGGTACTGGTTCACGGCGTAACTGTTGGTGTAGTAATCCATGTAGTGCCAGCCCAGCAGCATCTGCCGCGGCGGCCCGCCGTGCACGAAGATCATGCCGGGCTGGTTGGCGCCGGCATCGGTGCTGCGGAACAGTTGGCCATGGACCAGCGTGCCATCCGCCGCCTTGAACGAAACGGCCTGCGGGACGACCAGTTGCGCGGTCGGGAAATCCTTCGGAATCAGGTTGGCTTGCAACGCCTTCTGCTGGCTGCCGTTGGCGTGCATCACGGAAACCAGCGGCGGCCGTTGCGCGCCCGCATCGATGAAGGCGACGGCGTTCGCGCCGGCGATCGTGGGCGACCATTGCGAGGCGGTGCCCGAAGTCAGCGCAACCGGCTGCGCGCGATCGACGGGCACGCGGAACAGGTGCCGGCGATCGTCATCGTTTTTCGTGGCGCCGGTGTTGGCGCTGTACACGATCGAGCGGCCGTCCGGCGCCATCACCACGTCTTCCACCATGAACTTGCCGGGCCTCAGCAGCAGCGGCTCTTGATTTTCCCTTCCCCCGCTTGCGGGGGAAGGTGCCGAAGGCGGATGGGGGGAAGCATTCATCGAATAGAGATGCGGCCAACCGTCGATGTCGCTCAGGAATACCAGCTTCGCGCCATCACTGGCCCAATGCAGGTTCGCGCCGCCGGCTGTTTGCGGATACGAACCGACCAGCGTGTCGGGGCTTTGCCACACCACATGCGCTTGTCCGGTGCGCGCATTGGCAACCCGGATCGACCACGGCTGCGGCGTCTGTTTCAGGATTAGTTGCGGCGGGCCGCCATTGCCCGGCTGGCGCGTGAACGCGATCTGCGAACCATCGGGCGACCAGCGCGGATCGCCGTCGAACTCCGTCGAAGGCGACAGGTACACGATCGGGGTGTCGTCATCGGTGAACACGCCAATGAAGGCGTGATCGTCACGATGCGACACGAATGCGAGGCGCTTGCCGTCCGGCGACCAGTGCAGGTCGCCATCCTTGCCGTGATCGAAGAACAGGCGCTTCGGCTTGGCCTTGTCGCTCGCCGACAGCGGCGCCGTCCAGACCTGGTCGCTTTTGATGTAGGCGAGCTTGCCATCCGACGAAATCGCCGGCGCGTCGCCTTCGACGAGTTCGCGCGAGGTGCCGTCCTGCAGGTCCACGCTCCAGATCATCACCTTCGGTTCGGCCGGACTGGACGCGGGATCGACCGCCACTTTCACCGGCCAGTTGGCGTCGTGGTCGCCGCCGCGCACGAACACCAGCGCGTCACCCGTGGGCGAAAACGTGAGCTGCGTGATTTCCTGTCCGTCGTCTTGCGTGAAGCGCGTGACCTGATGCGGCTGGAAGTCCGGCGCCTTCGCCACCCAGACATTGCGTACGCCGTTCTGGTCGATCACCCAGGCGATGCGATCGCCATGCTCGGACGATGTCAGGTCGAGCGGAAATGGATACGAGAGCACCTGTTCGAGCGTGAAATCGGTTTGCGGCGATGCCGCGACGGTAGGCGGCGGCGCAAGCGCGGCACCCGTGACGAACAACGCGGCCAGCATGAACCCGTGCAATCGATACATGGCGCATCCCCGTGGTCGGCAAGTTTCAATGATTTGCACGTCATGCGGCGCCTGTCCAGTGCCGACCGTCACGGCGCGCGCGGCATACTATGTCGATGGATGCTTTCGCATCACGCCCGCACGTGGTGATCCTCGGCGGCGGCTTCGGCGGCCTGAAAGCCGCGCGCGGCTTGGCACGCGCGCCGGTGCACGTGACGCTGGTGGATCGCGCCAATCACCATGTGTTCCAGCCGCTGCTGTATCAGGTGGCCGGCGCGACGCTTTCCGGACCGGACATCGCCGCACCATTGCGGCATATCCTGCGACGGCAGCGCAACATCACGGTGTGGATGGAAGAGGTCACCGGCATCGACGTTGCCGCGCGGCGCGTGCAGGCGGGCACGCAAACGATCAGTTACGACTTCCTGATCGTCGCGGCCGGTTCCACCCACGCTTATTTCGGCCACGATGACTGGGCCGAAAATGCGCCGGGCCTCAAGACCATGGATGACGCGCTGGCGATCCGTCGCCGGATTCTTGCGGCGTTCGAGGCGGCCGAACGCGAACCCGGTGCCGAGCTTCGCAAGCAGTGGCTGGCGTTCGTGATCGTCGGCGCCGGCCCGACCGGGGTGGAGTTGGCAGGGACACTGTCGGAAATCGCGCACCACACGCTGCCGCGCGAGTTCCGGATCGCGCATCCGCGTGGCGCGCGCATCCATCTGGTCGAAGCCGGTCCGCGCGTGTTGTCCGCGATGCCCGACAAACTTTCGATGATCGCGCAGCGGAAACTGGAGCGCATGGGCGTCGATGTCCACACTGGCGCTGCGGTGACCGCCATCGACGCGACCGGTGTGCGCATGGGCGACCAGCACATTGCCGCACGCACGGTGTTGTGGGCGGCAGGCGTCGCGGCCTCGCCGCTGGGCGCGCAACTCGGTGGCGAACGCGACCGGGCGGGACGCGTGAAAGTCGCGCCCGACCTGTCGCTGCCGGGCCATCCCGAGGTGTTCGTGATCGGCGATCTCGCGTGGGTGGAGCAGGCCGGCCAGCGCGTGCCCGGCATGGCGCCCGCGGCCAAGCAGATGGGCACGCATGCGGCACGCGCGATCCGCGATCGGATTGCCGGCGGCGCCACACGGCCGTTTCGCTATCGCGACTACGGCAGCCTTGCCAGCATCAGCCGGTCGTCGGCGGTGGTGGATCTGCGCGGGTTGAAGTTTTCAGGCTTCACCGGATGGTTGTTCTGGCTGTTCGCGCACATCTTCTTCCTGATCGGCTTCCGCAACCGGCTGGCCGTGATGTGGAATTGGGCGTGGTCGTACCTGACGTGGCAGCGTGGTGCGCGGATCATCGTAGGTGGCCGCGCGCGTCAGTGATTGTGGTGCCCGCGCCCATGTCCGTGGTCGTTGCCGTCCTGCGACCGACGATGCGGGTGCCCGCCGTAGCGACGCACCACGTCGTCATTGCGCAGGTAAGGACGATCGACGTCCAGCTCGATATTCACGCCGCCCGCCTGCACGTAACCTTGCAGCGAGACCGGCAAGCTGACGCCGGCCTGCCAGCCGTTGCCGCCCAGCCAGAACCACATTCGCGTATCCGGCGCGTAGTAAACCTCGGCCGACGGGTAGTACACGTAGCGGTGCTTGGCGCGCCAGCCGTGCGCAGGCGCCCACGGCGGCGGATCGGCGTAGGCCGCCGGCGCGGCCAGGCCGGCGATTGCGAAGGCAAGCAGAAGCAAGACGGCAATGCGTGTGGATTTCATGAGGGCCTCCTGATCCCGATGGCCCAGTGTTATCGCAGCTTTCCCGCACGCAGACTGAACGACGTGTCACGGAACGACGGATTCGCCCAGTCACGCGGGGCGCATCCATCGGGGCCGTTTCCCTTGCGCACCGAAGATCGCCCGGCCGCGCGCGCTGGTCCAGAGATCGGCGACCGCGATCAACTCGTCGTTCTCGTAAGTCGGCGTGTGGGTTGGGCTGATGCCGGCTCTATCGACGGAAGCCCAACGGGCACCATGTTGGGCTTCTTCCGGGCAAGCCCGGAATCAGCCCAACCTGCAATAGGCCGGCCGCGCCCAGTGCGGCCGCGCACCGCGCTCATCGAGAATGGCCTTGCCGCGTCCGCTGATCCAAAGATCAGCCACTGCAATCAATTCGTCGTTCTCGTAAATCAACGGGCAGCGAACGCGCATCCATGGCGGCATGCGTGCCTGCTGGAACAGATCGCGCAGTTCGCGGGTGTGTGGATCGGCGGCGGGTTTGATCCGTTCGCCGCCGCGACGAAAACGCACGGTCAGCGGCGGATCGAGCGGCGCGCTGGCCGAGTCCATCGCTTCGAGCCGCAGCTCGCCGCAATGCCGCGGCAATGCGAGCGGTGCGCCGTTCCATTTCGCGTGCCAGTCTCCCGGTGGCGACGCGAGCGGTGGCATGGCGTGCAGGCGGCCATCCCAGATGCGAACCTCCGCGCCCGGCCACGCGATCACGGGCGTGCTGTCTTCCAGTGCGTTGGCGGCTTGTTTCGCTAACTCGGCGCGCGATGCGTCGGGTGGCGCGGGAAGACCTTTCGCGCGCAGCCACGCATCCAGCACGGGCGCGCGCAGCGCCTCCGGCAATGCCAGCCAGCCGGTGGCGTCCAGCGTGTCCGCGTCGCGCCGCAATGTGGCCTGCGCGATTTGCGCGGCGCTGTCGATGTAATCGGCGGCCGTGCGACAAAGCTGCGCCGAGTGCAGGATGGATGCATCCGCGTGCGGCCAGTGCGCCGCCATGCGCGGCAGGATGTCCCGCCGCAACACGTTGCGTGCGAAGCGCGGGTCGGCATTGGCGGGATCGTCGATGCTGGGCAATGCGTTTTCCGCCAGGTACTCGCGCAAGCGCGTGCGGGGCGTTTCCAGCAGCGGCCGCCATAGCCGCCCGCGCGCGAAGGGACGCAGTGCGCGCATGCCGCCCAGGCCTTCGGGTCCCGCACCACGCAGCAGCTTCAGCAGAACGGTTTCGAGCTGGTCGTCGCGATGATGGCCCAGCACCAGCCATTCGCCTTCGGCCAGATTTTCGGCAAAGGCCGCGTAGCGCGCGCGGCGTGCCGCGGCTTCGACGCCTTCGCCGCGTGCGTCGTCCACCTGCACGCCGATCGTGGTCAGCGGCACGTCCAGCGACTCGCAAAAATCCGTGCAGCGTTTCGCCCAGGCTGCGCTGTCAGCCTGCAAGCCATGATCGACATGCAGCGCGCGCAACCTGCGTTCGCGCGCTTCCGGCAACTGCGCCAGCGCATGCAGCAGTGCGGTCGAATCCGGACCGCCGCTGAAGGCGACGCACAGGGCAGGCGGTGCGTTCGCCTCGATCTGCGCCCGCAGGTCGTCCATCCACACGGTTCAGCCCTTGCCGGATTTCGCGCGGTTGCGAACGTGGATGGTCTTGGCGCGGCCTTCTCCGGCGCTGCGCCGCTCGATGTCGAACAGCGTCGTCGCGGTGATCAGGTCGCTCAGCTTGCCGTAGCCGTAGCTGCGCGCGTCGAAGTCGGGCCGCTGCTTGCTGATGATCGAACCGACCGGACCGAGGCCGGCCCAGCCCTCGTCGTCCGAGGCTGCCTCCACGGCGTTGCGCAGCAGGTTGACCAGCGCGGAATCCTGCTTCAACTGCGCGGCGGTGCGCGGCTTCTCGGGCGTGGGCTCGTCGGGTTTTCCGGAGAGATTCTCGACGTACACGAACTTGTCGCACGCGGCAACGAACGGCTCCGGCGTCTTGCGTTCGCCGAAGCCGTACACCATCAGTCCGGCTTCGCGCAGCCGCCCGGCCAGTCGCGTGAAGTCGCTATCGCTGGAGACGATGCAGAAGCCGTCGAAGCGCCCGGAGTAGAGCAGGTCCATGGCGTCGATGATCAACGCGGAGTCCGTGGAATTCTTGCCGCGCGTGTAGCCGAACTGCTGCATCGGCTGGATCGACTGCTTCAGCAGCGCGTCCTTCCAGCTCTTCAGGTGATTGTCGGTCCAGTCGCCGTAGGCACGCTTGACATGCGCCGTGCCGTACTTGGCGATTTCGGCCAGCAAGGCGGGGAACAGCGACGGCTGCGCATTGTCGGCGTCGATCAGGACGGCGAGCTTGGCGGCGGACTCGTTGGCCATGGGCGGCTCCATCGCGGTGGGATGCCACGATGGTAGCGCGGTGGCGCGCTGCGTGATTCGCCTCTGCGCGCATCGAACGTTAGGGGTCAGTGCTGCCCCTGCTGGTCATTCCGGAGCGGGCCGAAGGCCCGAATCCGGAATCGGTTTGCGGAGTTTGCGCGCCGAGACACCGGTTGATCCGCGCACCGACATGCGGCTCAATCCTGGTACGAGCCGTATTGGCGCAGTTTTTGGTAACGCTGCTCCAGCAATGCTTCCACCGGCTGCGCCTGCAGTTCTTCGAGCTGGTTCACCAGCACGGCTTTCAGGCGGATGGCCATGGATCGAGGGTTGCGGTGCGCGCCACCGGTCGGTTCGCGGATGATCTTGTCGATCAGGCCGAGCTCCTTGAGGCGCGGGGCGGTCAGGCCCAGCGCTTCCGCGGCGTCCTTGGCGCGGCCGGCGTTCTTCCACAGGATCGATGCGCAGCCTTCCGGCGAAATCACCGAGTAGGTCGAATACTGCAGCATGTTGATACGGTCGCCGACGCCGATCGCCAGCGCACCGCCGGAACCGCCTTCGCCGATCACCGTGCACACGATCGGCACCTTCAGTTCGGCCATGTCCTCGAGGTTGCGCGCGATGGCCTCGCTCTGGCCGCGCTCCTCGGCGCCGACGCCGGGATACGCGCCGGGCGTGTCAATGAAGGTGAGGATCGGCAGGCCGAACCGCTCAGCCATCTTCATCAGGCGCAGCGCCTTGCGATAGCCTTCCGGGCGCGGCATGCCGAAGTTGCGGCGCACTTTCGACTTGATGTCGCGGCCCTTCTGATGGCCAATCACCATCACCGGGCGTCCGATGACGCGCGCCAGCCCGCCCACGATCGCCGCGTCGTCGGCGTACATCCGGTCGCCCGCCAGCTCGTGGAATTCGTCGCAGATCACCGCGACGTAGTCGCTGGTGTAGGGACGCCCCGGGTGGCGCGACAGTTGCGTGATCTGCCACGGCGAAAGATCGCGGAAGATTTCGGCGGTCTTGCTGCGCAACTTCGAGCGCAACTTGCCGACTTCGTCGTCGACATCGATGGCGTTGTCGCGACCGGCCGCGGTCAACTCGCGCAGCTTGTCTTCCAGCTCGGCGATCGGCTGCTCGAAATCGAGGAAATTGGGATTCATTCGCTGCGTCTGATCCGGCGAAGCGGCGATTATACCGGCGCCGTTCAGGCGGCGGCGGGGCGCGACAGCGAGGGCTGCACGGATTTGACGCCCGGCACTTCGGCAAGGCTGCGCAGGAGATGCGTGCTGACCTTGACGCGCCAGTCGTCGCCGAGCCGAAGGTCGGCGCTGCCGGTCGCGTTGCGATAACCGGTGAGCAGCAACGGCGTGCGGCCGCCGCAATGGCCCGCAAGCGCGCGCTTGAAGCTGGTCACGAAACCGGCGCTGATGCCGTTGACGCCCACGCGCAATACCCGCGTGCCTGCTTCACAGGCTTCGTCGAGGGTCCACACGCGGCGGGCGCGCACGCGCAATTCCCCGCGAAAATCATCGAAGGCCAATCCGCCCTCGATCACCAGCATCGCGTCGGGTTGCAGCAGCGCGCCGTACTCCTCCATGGCATCGCGGAAAAAATTGGTGGTCATCGCACCCGACCAATCCTCGATGCGCACCCCGGCGCCGGCCTCGCCATGCCGGAACACCTTGACGACCATGCCCGCGACGGCCCACGGCGTTTCCGGCGCACGCCGGTAACGGTTCTCGCCGTCGTCGCCGCCCCGCAGCGCGGGCGGCTCGTAGCGGGCCGCGATTTCGCCGATGGGACAGGTCGCAAGTTGGGCCAGCACCTCGCGCCAGGGGTCGGTGGGGTGGCCGGAGAGGTAATGTCCGAGCGTGGCCCGCTCACCGGCGAGCTTGCGCTCAAGCGTCCACGGTGGTTGCGGCGGCGTCGCGATGGAAACCGTCGCGACCGGTGCCAGCGCGGCGCCGAACATGTCGTTCTGACCGGCTTCGCGATCGCGCAGGCTTTGTTCGGCGGCCTTGACGGCCTCCGGCAATTGCGCGGTCAGCGTGGCCCGATTCACGCCCAGCGAATCCATGGCGCCCGACTGGATCAAGGCTTCGAACACGCGCTTGTTCAATTTGCCCGAATCCATGCGCGCGCAGAAGTCCGCGAGATCGCGGAAGGGCCCGCCGGGTGCGCGCGCCGCGACGATGGCTTCGCACACCGCGCGGCCCACGCCCTTGATCGCGCCGAGTCCGTAGCGGATCGCGTCGTGGGTTCTCGGTCCGTCACCTGGTATCGCGACGAAGTGGTAGTCCGACGCGTTCACGTCGGGCGGCAGTACGGAAAGTCCGATCCCGCGCGCGTCCTCGATGAACTGCACCAGCTTGTCGGTGGCATCCATGTCCGACGACATCGTCGCGGCCATGAACTCGGCGGGGTAGTGCGTCTTCAGCCACGCGGTCTGGTAGGCGACCAGCGAATACGCGGCGGCGTGCGACTTGTTGAAGCCGTAGCCCGCGAACTTTTCCATCTGGTCGAAGATCGCGTCGGCCTTCTTCTCCTCGACGCCGTTCTGCATCGCGCCGTCGCGGAAGATGCCGCGGTGCTTGGCCATCTCCGCCGGCACCTTCTTGCCCATCGCGCGCCGCAGCAGGTCGGCGCCGCCCAGCGAATAGCCGCCGACGATCTGCGCCATCTGCATCACCTGCTCCTGGTACACCATGATGCCGAAGGTTTCGCTCAAGACCGGCTCGACGCGCGGGTCCGGGTAGGTCACCTTCTCGCGGCCGTGCTTGCGCGCGACGTAGCTCGGGATCAGGTCCATCGGGCCCGGACGGAACAGCGAGTTCAGCGCGATCAGGTCCTCGAAGCGGTCGGGCTTGGCGTCCTTCAGCAGCCGCTGCATGCCCGCGCTTTCGAACTGGAACACCGCGCCGGTGCGCGCTTCGCGGAACAGCTTGAAGACTTCGGGGTCGTCGAGTGGCAGCGTCGCGATATCCAGGTGTTCGCTGCGCTTTCCCCCATCCGCCCTGCGGGCACCTTCCCCCGCAAGCGGGGGAAGGGACGTTCTTTTGTTGATCGCCTTCACCGCCCAGTCGATGATCGTGAGCGTGCGCAGGCCGAGGAAGTCGAACTTCACCAGGCCCACGGTTTCGACGTCGTTCTTGTCGTACTGGGTGACGACGCCGGCGCCGCCCGGTTCCGAATAAAGCGGCGCGAAGTCGGTCAGCGGGGTGGGCGCGATCACCACGCCGCCCGCGTGCTTGCCGGCGTTGCGGGTCAGGCCTTCAAGTTTCAACGCGAGGTCGATCAGCGTGCGCGCTTCCTCGTCCTGTTCGTAGGCGTCGCAGAATTCGCGCACCACGCGATCGGGTTCCTTCCTCGATTTGTCGCTGAGGCCCAGCGCATCGGAAAGCGTCAGGTCCAGCGGCATGCGCGGGATCAGTTTCGCGATCTTGTCGACCTGGCCGTAAGGCATGCCCAGCACGCGGCCACAATCGCGCAGCACGGCCTTCGCCGCCATCGAACCGTAGGTGATGATCTGGCTGACCTGGTCGCGGCCGTACTTGTCGGCCACATACGCGATCACCTCATCCCGGCGTTCCATGCAGAAGTCGACGTCGAAGTCGGGCATGGACACGCGTTCGGGATTGAGGAATCGCTCGAACAGCAACCCGAAGCGCAGCGGATCGAGATCGGTGATCTTCAGGCACCACGCCACCACCGAGCCGGCGCCCGAACCGCGTCCGGGGCCCACCGGGATGTCGCGCGACTTGGCCCAGCGGATGAAGTCGGACACGATCAGGAAGTAGCCGGCGAAACCCATCTTGCCGATCACGTCCAGTTCGAGTTCCAGGCGCGATGCGTAATCCTCGCGCGTGTGGCCTTCGGCCACGCCGCTTTCGGCGAGGCGTTGCTCCAGGCCTTCGCGCGACTGGTTGCCGATCCACGATTCCAGCGTCTCGTTCTTCGGCACCGGAAACGCGGGCAGGTAGTACGTGCCGAACGAGAGTTCGAGATTGCAGCGCTTGGCCAGCTCGACCGTGTTGTCCAGCACTTCGGGCAGATCGGCGAACAGTTCCGCCATTGCGCCGGCGGGTTTCAGCCACTGCTCGGTCGAGTACTCGTGCGGGCGGCGCGGATCGGAAAGCTGGTAGCCCTGCTGGATGCACACGCGCGCCTCGTGCGCCTCGAAGTCGTCGGCATCGAGATAGCGGACGTCGTTGGTGGCCAGCACCGGCAGGTCGAGTTGTGCGGCAAGCTGCAGCGCGTGTGCATTGAACGCGTCCTCGCCTTCGCGCTGCGTACGCGTGATTTCGACGTACAGGCCGTCATCGAAGTGGCGGCGCAGGGAATCGAGGTTCGAGCGTGCATCGCGCTCGCGCTGCGCGACCAGCAAACGGCCGCAGGCGCTGTCGCGGCCCGCGATCGCGAACAGCCCGTCCACGGCGCCTTCCAGCCAGTCCGGTTGCAGTTGCGCCCGCCCGGCGTGCTGGCCTTCGAGCCAGCCGCGCGAGATCAGGCGCGTCAGGCATAGGTAACCCGCGTGGTCGCGGCAAAGCAGCGTGAGGCGATCGGGGCGCGTCGGGTCGTCGGGGTTGGCGATCCACACGTCGCAACCGACGATCGGTTTGATGCCCACCTTTTCGGCGGCGCGGTAGAACTTGATCTGCGCGAACAGGTTGGAATCGTCGGTCAGCGCCAGCGCCGGCAGGCCCAGTTCCACCGCGCGGCTGACCAGGTTCGCCTGCTTGGCCTTGGCCGGATCGCCGTATTCAGGCTTCTCCGGAATGCGGATGGTGGAGTCGCGCAGCGAGTATTCGCTGTGGGTGCGCAGGTGGACGTAGCGGATCGGCATGACGAGGTTCGTGGTAATCGTGCAAGCGTATTGTCGCCACGCGGGTGCGGCAAGTTTGACAGCGTGTCCGCTGTCGGTAGCACGTCGCGGCGCTGTGCAGGGGAAATGTTGGGCTTCCCGGATGAAGCCCGGTCAGTCCAACCTACACAAGCTAGCTTCGTAGGTTGGGCTGACCCCGGTCTCGATCCGGGGAAGTCCAACGACGCAAGCCGCGCGAATCGTCACAATGGGCTCAGGAGTTCCGCCTGGACGGGCATCGATGCTTGCTCTTTCGCGCACACGGCCCGCACTGGCGCAAAGCTGCGCCTGTGTTCGGGGCACGGCCCCAGTCGTTGCAGTGCCTCGCGATGGCTCGGGGTGGGATAGCCCTTGTGCTGGGCAAAACCGTACCCGGGCCAGCGCGCATCCATCTCCCGCATCAGGCGGTCACGGGTGACCTTGGCGATGATCGAAGCGGCGCTGATGGACGGAGCGATCGCATCGCCATCCACCAATGCCCGCGCGGGGCAGGGCAGTGGACGCGGCAAATGGTTGCCGTCGATCAGTGCGAAACGGGGTACGCAAGTCAGGCGTTCGAGCGCGCGCACCATGCCGGCCATGCGCGCATGGAAGATGTTGACGCGGTCGATCTCCTCGACGCCGACGGCCACGACGCTCCACGCCAGGGCACGCGCCACGATACGCGCGTAGAGTTTTTCCCGCGTCGGCTCCGGCAGGATCTTGGAATCGTCCAGTCCATTGATCCGCGCTGCCGGATCGAGGATCACGGCCGCGACCACCACGGGACCGGCCAAGGGCGCGCAGCCCGCCTCGTCGACGCCCGCGAGGCCGTCGACATCGGGCCAGCGCCGCAGCTTGTGTGGCGGCAGCGTCGCAAAGATGCCGGTGCCGTCAATCGGCAAGGTCATGCAGATCCCCGAAGACGTAGGCGCGGTACGAGTCGCGCAGCGCGGCATTGCGGCAGTCGAGGTCATGGCCGTCGCAGCGGTCGCGCAACAGCGTGTTGGCGATGAAGAACGGGTTGCGCGGCAGGTTCGCGGCATCCAGCAGCAGCGATCCAAGGTAGCTGATGTCGAGCACCGGATAGTCTTCGCGCCGGATCGGCAGGTTGAAGCCCTTCAACATGTAATAGGTGACGTACTGTGGATCGGGTACCGCCGGCGGCACCGTCTTGGCGAGGGTGTTGATCGCGCCATCGAACGAAGGCTGGTGGTCGCCGAAATGCAACAGTAGCACCGGTCGGCCGTTGCGGCGCAGGAAAGTCTCCAGTTCCGTCATCGCCGCGTCGGACATCGACAGGCGTTGCAGGTAATTGGTGAGGTTGAGGTTCAGCCATTCGTCCAGCGGCGCGTTGCCGGGCGCGAACTTGCCCGTGAACAGCGGCTTGTCGTACGGCGCCGGCAACTCGGAGAGCGGCGTCATGTGCGGACCGTGCTGGTGCAGTGTCAGCAGGAACACGAACAGCGGCTTGCCGTCGGCCTTGGCCTTTTCCGTTTCGAAGACGTGTTCGAACGCGCGGAATACTTCGGCGTCGGTGGCGCCCCAGCCCAGCTTCAACTCGCGGCCGCCGTAGAACGCATCGAAACCATAGTCGGCGTAGGCATCGCGGCCGTTCATGAAATCGCCATCTGTGGGATAGATGCCGACGGTGCGATACCCGTCGGCATCCAGCAGGCGCGGAAGCGTGTAGCGGATGCGCGGCGCGAGATTGAATGGCGCGTAGATGCCGGCCGGCCCGAACAGCGTATGCGGCAACCCGGAAAGGAAGGCGAATTCGCTGGTCCAGGTGCCGCCGCCCCACGTGTGCACGTTCATCCAGCCGTGCGCGATGGTGTCGGCGTCGGCGTGGAACATGCGCGCGTCGCACAGTTTCGACGTGCACGCGGTCAGCATGCGCGGATCGAACGTGCTTTCCTCCAGCACCGCGATGATGTCGGGGCGGCGCGCGGCATTCGTTTCCGCGGCGGCGAGATCGTGCCAGTTGTCGCGTCTGGCATCCGCGGGCAGGAAGCGCGGCTCGGCCACGTGCGCGTTGGGAATCGACACGATGAAATCCGACACGAAACTCTTGTCGATCATCGCTTCCCACATGCCTTTCTCGTACACCTTCGCGAACGGTCCGTGCGGGTACAGGGTCACGGCCAGGAGTGCGGCGGCAACAAGAATGCCGAGCGCACGTTTGCCGCGGGACCGGCTCGCGATCCGGATGTCACCGCGCCACAGCAGCACCAGCAGCAACGGCCCCAATACGAGGGTCGCCACGATCGCCCCGATGATGAACGGATAACGCAGCAGCGTCTCGGCGATTTCCGCGTTGAAGTAGTAGACGAGGTCGGGCGCCAGCAGCGGCGTCGACAGGTAACGGAACTTCAGGTTGGCGGCGATCACCAGCAGCAGCATCGGCAGGCAGCCGACGACCGCGCCGAACGTCAGGCGTCGACTGGCGGCGATCGCGAGCAGGATCGATCCGCCGAGGATGCACGCCGCGAATGCGGTTTCGCGCGCCGTGTGTTCGCCCAGCGGACCCAGCCACACCGTCGCGGATACGACGAGCAGGGCGACGGCGAGGCGCCACCCGTTGCCCCAGCGCCAGAAGCGCGAATCCTGACTCGCGATGCTCATCATTGCGTCGACTCCGCCGCGTGCGGGACCAGCAATTGCCCGATCGCGCGGGCTGCGTTGGCGGCGGCGCCGCCGCCAGTGTGCAACGCGAGGTGCATGCGTTCGAATTCGTGCACCAGTTCGTCGCGTCGGCCGCTATCGCGGAACAGATCGAGCACCGCGCCGGCGAGGTGTTCGGGCGTGCAATCGCCTTGCATCAGTTCGGGCACAAGCATCCGGCCGGCGAGCACGTTGGGCAGTGAATAGACATTCGTCTTCAACATGCCGAACCCCTTGACGACGGCGTGCGTGAACGGCGCGATGCGATAGCCGACCACCATCGGACGCTTCGCGAGCATGGCTTCCAATGCGGCGGTGCCGGAAGCGAGCAACACCACGTCGGCCGCAATCATGGCGCGGTGGGCCTGGCCGTCAAGCAGGATGGGATTCGGCGTCCATGACCCCGCCGAGTTCAGGATCGTTTCGATCTCCCGCCGGCACCTTTCATTCGCCGCCGGAATCACGATCTGCAGCCCCGGCAACTCTGCCGCCACGCGCTGCGCCGCGTCGAGGAAGATCCTGCCCAGCCGACGGATCTCGGAAAGGCGGCTGCCGGGCAACACGGCGAGCACCGGAGCTTTCGCATCGAGACCGATTTCCCTGCGCGCCGCATCGCGGTCCGGGCCGAGCGCAAACCGGTCCGCCAGCGGATGGCCAACGAAGCGGGCGTCGACGCCGTGTTTTGCGTAGATCGCAGGTTCCATCGGAAACAGGCACAGCACGCGATCGGCGGACTCGCCGATCTTTCGGGCGCGATTTTCGCGCCACGCCCAGATCGACGGGCTGACGTAGTGCACGGTCCGGATGCCCGCCTGCTTCAGCCGCTTTTCCAGGCCCAGGTTGAAATCCGGTGCATCGATGCCGATGAACACGTCCGGCCTCAGCGCCATCAGCCGCGCCGCGAGGGATTTCCGCAACCGCAACAGGCGGGGCAGGTGACGCAACACTTCTGCCAGGCCCATCACCGAGAGTTCGGCGATGTCGTGCCAGGTATCGAAGCCGACCGCGCGCATGCGCGGGCCACCCACGCCGACGAATTGCGCGTCCGGAAAGCGCGCGCGCAGCGCTTCGATCAGATCGGCGCCCAACTGATCGCCGGAATCTTCGCCGGCGACCAGTGCGAACGACGGGCCGGATGCCGCAGCCGTCCGGCTGCCGTTCCCCCGATGATCCCGCACGGACATTACCTCACCAACGACCGTTCGCTGCGGTCGATGAAATCGCAGAACGTGCGCACGTCTTCGCTGGCACTGGCCTGCTCGACCAGCGCGGCGCGGGCGTCCGCCAGTGTCTTGTGCGACATGTAAAGGGTGCGGTAGGCGCGCTTGATGGCGGCGATGCGTTCGGCATCGAAGCCGCGGCGCTTCAGGCCTTCTGCGTTCACGCCGCGCGGCACCGCGAACTGGCCGGCGACGTAGATGAAGGGCGGCACGTCGCGGTTGATCGCCGAGAACATCGCGGCGAATGCGTGCGCGCCGATCTTGCAGAACTGGTGCACGCCCGCGAAACCGCCCAGCACCACGTGATCGCCGACTTCGACATGACCGGCCAACGTGGCATTGTTGGCGAGCACGGTGTGGCTGCCGACGATGCAGTCGTGGGCCACGTGCACGTACGCCATGATCCAGTTGTCGTCGCCGATGCGGGTGGCGCCGCCACCTTCGGCCGTGCCGCGATTGATGGTGACGAACTCGTGGAACGTGTTGCCGTCGCCGATCTCCAGATGGCTGCGTTCGCCGTGGTACTTCTTGTCTTGCGGATTGCCGCCGATCGATGCGTACGCACCGATGTGGTTGTTCTTGCCGATGCGGGTCGGCCCCTGGACCAGCGCATGCGCGTCGACCCGGCAGCCGGCGCCGATCTCGACATCGGCGCCGATCACGGCCAGCGGCCCGATCGCGACATCATCGGCGAGCTTCGCGCCCGCGTCGATGATCGCGCTCGGATGGATCTCACTCACCGGGTGGTTTCCGCGCACATCAGCTCGCAGGTCGCGGCATCCGCGCCGTCGACGCGCGCGCATGCGGTGAAGATGCCCATGCTGCGGAGGCGGCGCTTCAATTGGACCTCGAGACGCAGTTGATCGCCGGGAACCACCGGCCTCAGGAAGCGGGCATTGTCGACCTTGGCGAGATAAAAGATGCGATCGTCCTTCTCCGTCATCGTGCCCGACAAGCCGATCAGCAGACCCGATGCCTGCGCCAGCGCTTCCACGATCAGCACGCCCGGCATCACCGGGTGGCCGGGAAAATGCCCCTCGAAGAACGGCTCGTTGATCGTGACGTTCTTGATCGCGACGATGCTTTGTCCCGGCACCAGCTCGACCACCCGGTCGACCAGAAGAAACGGATAACGGTGCGGCAGGATGGCCGCGATCTGCTCCGCGTCGACCGGCAGGTTCACGGGGGCGGTGGTGGGGTTCATCAATGGCGTTCCTTGATCAATGCTTCGAGTTGTTTTTCGAGTGCCGCGATGCGGCGCGCCATGCCGTCGAGCTGGCGCATGCGCGCGGCATTGCGGCGCCAGGCGCGATTTTCCTCGACCGGCGCACCGGAAGAATACACGCCGGCTTCGCGGATGGAGTGGGTCACGAGTGTTCTCGCCGTGATGGTAACGCCGTCGGCGATCTCAAGGTGACCGAGCACGCCGGCGCCACCGCCGATCAGGCAATCGCGGCCGATGATGGCGCTGCCTGCCACCGCTGCGCAGCCGGCCAGCGCGCTGTGCGCGCCGATGCGGACGTTGTGCGCGATCTGGATCAGGTTGTCGAGCCGGACATCGTCTTCGAGCACGGTGTCTTCCAGCGCGCCGCGATCGATCGTGGTGTTGGCGCCGATTTCGCAGTCATCGCCGATGCGCACGCCGCCGAGTTGCGGCACCTTGACCCATCCATCCCGGTCGCGCGCGATGCCGAAGCCGTCCGCGCCCAGCACCGCTCCGGCGTGGATCAACACGCGCTTGCCCAACGTCACGCGCGTGACCAGCGTGACGCGCGCGGCAAGGTGCGATTGCGCGCCGACGGTGCAACCGGGCCCGATCACGCAGCCCGGCCCGAGGCGCGCGCCGGCTTCGATGACGGCGCTGGCGTCGACCACGCAATGCGGGCCGATGCTTGCGGACGGATCGACCTTGGCGCCATCCATGACCACCGCGCTGGCGTGGAGGCCAGGTGTCGCGGCAGGCGCAGGCTCGAACAGCGCGGCGATGCGTGCGTACGCGAGGTAGGGATCCTTGGCGATCAGCGCCGGCACCGGGCACTCGTCCGCGTGTTCGCCGCGCAACACGACCACGCCAGCGGTGGTCTGCGCCAGATCGACTGCATAGCGCGGGTTGGCAAGAAAGGCCAGTTGATCGGGTTGGGCACGCGCCAGGGACGCGACGCCGCGGATCACGCGCGATGCGTCACCGCGCGCTTCCAGTCCAAAGCGGCGGGCCAGTTCGTCGATGCGATAGCCGGTTGATCGTTCCATTCGCCTCGTCGGATGTTACGCAAAGCAGGAAGCGAAACTGCTCCGCTCCTCGACTTTCGCCGTGATAGACCCGACCGCTCAAAACGTCCGGCCGAAGTAGAACTGCAGCCGCTCTTCGTACGGCTTGTCTTCCGGCTTGTCGCGGATCGGCTGCGCCAGGTTGATGACGATCGGGCCGACCGGCGCGATCCACTGCAGCGAAATGCCCACCGACGCGCGCAGGTCCGCGGCGTTGAAGTCGCCGTAGCTGGCAAACACGTTGCCCACGTCGGCGAACAGCGAAATGCGCGCCTTGGGGTTGTCCTTGAAGAACGGCAGCACCAGTTCGCCGCTGCCCAGCACCTTGAACGCGCCGCCCACCGGCTGCGGTCGGAAGTAGCTGCCGCCGGAACAGGTGCCGTTCACCGAAATCGCGGTCTTGTCCGGCAAACCGTTCGCACCGATCAGTCCGGAGCAGATGCGCGGGCCCAGCGTGTTGTCCTCGAAGCCGCGCACGTCGCGCACGCCGCCGGCGTAGTAGTTCTGGAAGAACGGGAAGGACATCGTGCGGATGACGCCCTGGCTGTCGGCGTACTGCACCGATACGTCCTTGGAATACGCCTTGCCATAGCCGAGCGTGCCCGACACGTGGCCGGTGAAGCCGAACGGCAGCGGGAAGTAGTCGCTGGTGGACAACGTCAGCTTGTAGTACGGCACGGTGCCGCCGGGCAGCCCGATTTCGGCGCTGACCTGTTGCAGCCCGCCGCGGGTGGGCTTGAAAAACTTGTTGAGGGTGTCGTGCGAGTAGGAAAGCGTCAGCGGCGTCTCGTGGATGGTGTAGTGGCCGATCTTGTAGATCTGGTCGAAGAACACCTGTGGCGTGAAACCCGGGATCAGGTCCAGCTTGGTCTTGTTGACGCCGATGCCGGCATTGATGCTGTCGGTTTCGCTGATCGGGAAGCTGAGGTACGTCGAGAACGAATCGGTGTCCGAAAGATAGGAAGCGATGTTCTGCTCGGCCTGGTTCAGTTTCAGCACACTGGCGCTGTAGCCGATGCCGATGCCACTGTCAGTGAGGTACGGGTCGAAGAACGACACCTGGTATTGCTTGAGGAACAGGCTCTTCTGGAACGTCGCGGACACGCGGTTGCCGGTGCCGAGGAAGTTGTTGTTGGAAATCGAGGTCGAGAGGATGATGCCCGACACCTGCGAGTAGCCGACGCCGAACTGGAACTGGCCGGACGATTCCTCGGTGACCTTGACATTCAAGTCCACTTCGTCGGTCGTGCCCGGTACCTTGGCCGTATCGATGTTGACGTCGCGGAAGAACCCGAGGCGCTGCAGGCGCACCTTGGAACGGTCGATCGCGGCCTGCGAATACCAGGCGCCTTCGAACTGGCGCATCTCCCGGCGCAGGATCTGATCCTGCGTGCTGGTGTTGCCCTTGAAATTGATGCGGCGCACGTACACGCGCGGACCCGGATCGACAAAAAACGTCAGGTCGACGGTGTGGTTCTTTTCGTCCACCTTGGGAATCGGCGAAACCTTGGCGAAGGCATAGCCGATGTTCGACAGCACGTCGGTGATGGCATCCGAGGACAGCTCGATGCTGTGGCGGTTGAACACCTCGCCGGGCTCGATGCGCAGCACCTTGCGCAGGGCGTCCTCCGGCAGGATCAGCGTGCCGAGGAGATGGATGTCGGAAATCTTGTAGATATCGCCTTCGTGGACCGCCGCGGCGATGTAGATGTCGCGCTTGTCGGGACTGATCGTGACCTGCGCCGAACCGATGTTGAAATCGGCGTAGCCGCGGTCGAGGTAATACGACGAAAGCTTGGTCAGGTCGCCGGAGAGCTTCTCGCGCGAATACTGGTCGTTGTTGGAGTACCACGACGTCCAGTTGGGCGTGCCCGATTCCCAATCGTCGCGGATCTGGTCGTCGGTGAAGGCCTGGTTCCCGACGATGTTGATTTCCTGGATCTTCGCGGCCTTGCCTTCGTGGATTTCGATGTCGATGGCGACGCGGTTGCGGTCGAGGTTGGTGACGTGCGGATCGACCGTGACGTTGTACTTGCCGCGATCGTTGTATTGCGCGATCAATTGCTGGCGCATCTGGTCAAGGGTGAGGCGATCGAAAGTCTGGCCTTCGGCCAGGCCCGCCGACTTCAAGCCCTTCAGCAACTGGTCGCTCTTGATGTCCTTGTTGCCGCGCACGGTGAGGCTGGCGATGGACGGACGCTCGGTGACCTTCACGATCAGGATGCTGCCCTGGCGTTCAAGCTGGACGTTGTTGAAGAAACCGGTCTTGAAGAGATCCTCGATGGCCTTCTGCGCCGTCGCGTCGGTCATCGTCTGGCCGGGCTCGATCGGCAGGTAAGAGAGCACCGTGCCGGCTGCGATGCGTTGCAGGCCTTCGATGCGGATGTCGCTGACGGTGAAGGGTTGAAAGGCATACGCCGCCACGGGTGCGGAGAGGGCTGCGAACAGGATCAGTGCGGCGACTCGCTTCATCGTCGATTCCGGAAAGTCAGGATTTGCCACGCAAACCGTGCATCGTACAGGCGCGGCCGCGCACGGGAAAGCGGCGCGTCTCAGGCCACACGCAAGGAGAGCCCTTGACGGGTGGTGCAAGGCAGGGCGGGCTTGCTCATGAGAGCACGCGCAGGATGTCGTTATAGAACGCGAGACCCATCAGCATCACCAGCAGCGCCATGCCCATGTATTGGCCGGCCGCCATCGCGCGTTCGGATAACGGGCTGCCCTTGACCAGCTCGATCAGGTAATAGAGCAGGTGGCCGCCATCGAGGATCGGGATCGGCAGCAGGTTCATGATGCCGAGGCTGAGCGAGATGATGCCGAGGAAGTACAGGAACCAGGCCGGCCCCATTTCCGCCGAGGTCTGCGCGTACTGCGCAATCGAGATCGGGCCGGACAGGTTCGACAACGACGCCGAACCGGTCAGCATGTGACCCAGCATCTTCACCGTGGTGGCGGTGAGATCCCACATCTGTTCGACGGCCGCGGGCACGGCCGCCAGCGGGCCCCGCCGCAGCACCGTGTCGTACGCCGCCGTGCCCGGTTTTGCATAGATGCCGATGGCCCAGACCTTGCTGCCATCGGGTTCGCTGGTCAGGCGCGGTTGCAGCGATATCGACATTCGCTGGCCATCGCGCATCACGACCAGCGCGAGCTTGCGATCGGGACCGGCATCCTTGTGGGTGATGTCGGTCAACTGGTTCCAGTCGCCGATCGCGGTGCCATTGATGCTGACGACGCGGTCGCCGGGCTTCAGGCCGGCAGCCTCGGCCGCGCTGCCGGGCACCAGCTTGCCCACCACCGGTGGCAGGCTGCGTTGCAGCGGCATCATCCCGGTCTGCTCGACGATAGCCTGGTCGCTCGGATGCGCCGGCAGCTTATCGAAGTGCAGCACGCGCGTGTGCACGTCGCCCGAAGACGTGCGCACCTTCAGCGGCGTGGGTTGGCGCGTCTGCGCCGCGCTGGCGAGCGCGAGTCCGAGATCGGTCCAGTTGGAAATCGGCTGCCCATCGACGCTCAACACCCGGTCGCCGCGCTGGACGCCGGCTTGCGCCGCGAGGTGCGTGACGTCGCCGACCAGCGGCTGGAAGTCCGGTTTGCCGATCACCAGCATCGCCCAGAACGCCGCCACCGCGAAGATCAGGTTGAAACCGGGCCCGGCCAGCACGATCAGGATGCGCTGCCAGATCGGCTTGCCGGTGAATTCGCGCGGACGATCGACCGGATCGACCTCGCCCTCGCGCGCGTCCAGCATCTTCACGTAGCCGCCCAGCGGAATCCACGCCACGCAATATTCGGTGCCGTCCTTGCCGTACCACGACTTGATCGGCTTGCCGAAACCGACGGAGAAACGCAGCACCTTCACGCCGCAACGGCGCGCGACCCAGAAATGGCCGAACTCGTGGAAGGTCACCAGGATGCCCAGGGTGACGATCATCCACCACACCGAGCCAAGGATGTTCAGTAAATCGCTCATGGAGTCGCAGTCAAGAATTGCACGGGTTCATCATAGAGCAGTGTGCCTGAAGACCGGTGCGCGGGTTTCGTTCGTTCATCGACCGCGTGGAGGCGCGGCAAGTTCCGGAAAAGCAGGGATTAGGGATTAGGGAGAGCGAGAGCAGCATGCGCGAGATTCCTGACCCCTCGCCCCTCGTCTGTGCTTCATCACAATCCCAGCAGGGATTTTCCCAGCACGAAGATCGGCAGCGCCGCGACGATCGAATCCATCCGATCGAACATGCCGCCGTGGCCGGGGAACAGCGCGCCGGAATCCTTGACGCCCGCGTGCCGCTTCATCAGGCTTTCGAACAGGTCGCCCACGATCGAGAACAGCACGGTCAACAGCGCCAGCGCGATGATCGCCGGCAGGCGATCGACGGGCACCTTCAGCAAAGCGCCGCCAACCAGGCCGACGATGCCGGAACAGACCAGCGCGCCATACACGCCTTCGCGGGTCTTGCCGGGGCTGATCGCGGGCGCGAGTTTGTGGCGGCCCCAGCGGCGGCCCGCCGAATAGGCGCCGATGTCCGCGGCGACCACGATGAGCGCGAAGAACAGCACCCACCAGTGGCCGTATCCGGTGCGCGGCTCGGCCATGTCGCCGTGCATCACCACGACCGCACACCACGCCGGTACCACGACGAACGCGCCGGCCACCAGTTTCAGCAGCGCGTGACCGCGGGTTTGCTCGATGCCGAAGCGGTGATGCGCGAGCCAGTACGACGCCAGGAGCCACCACGCCAGACCTGCCAGCACCGGCAGCCACCACCACGGCGTCTTGCACAGATGCCACATCAGCGCGAACAGGACCGCATAGCCGAGCAGCAACACGATCCGCAACGGATGGCCGTGCGCGCCCGCCAGCCGCGTCCATTCCCACATGCCCAGCAGGAAGATCAGGCCCAGCAGCGTCGCGAACACCGATGCCTTGGTCAGGAAGATCAACGCCACGATCAATGGCGCGAGGACGATGGCGGTAATGACGCGCTGTTTCAGCATCGGTGGCGGTCAACTCGCGCGGGCGGCGGGGGCCGGGGCAGGGACGCAGCCGAAACGCCGTTCGCGACGCGAGTAGTCGTCGAGCGCGCGGTCGAGTTCGGCGGCATCCATATCGGGCCAAAGGGTATCGGTGAAATACAGTTCCGTATAGGCAAGTTGCCACAACAGGAAATTGCTGATCCGGCGTTCGCCGCCGGTGCGGATGAAAAGATCGGGCGGGGGCACGTCGGCGAGGCAGAAATACGGCGCCAGCGTGGTTTCGTCGATGGCGGCCGGTTCCAGCCTGCCGGCCACCGCGGCGCTCGCGGCGCGCCGCGCGGCCTGCGCCATGTCCCAGCGGCCGCCATAGTTGACGCACACGTTGAGGGTCAGGCGTGCGTTCGCGCCGGTGCGCAGCATGGCCGCCTGCATGCGCGTGCGGATCGCTTCCGAAAACGCCGACAGCTCGCCGATGAAGCGTACCCGCACCTGGTTTTCGTGCAGCTTGTCGATTTCCTTGTCCAGCGCCTTCAGGAACAGGTCCATCAAGGCGCCGACTTCGGCGTCGGGACGCTTCCAGTTTTCCGACGAGAACGCGAACAGCGTCAGCACGCCGACGCCGTGGCGCAGGCAATACTCGACGGTGGCGCGCACCGCCTTCTGGCCGGCGCGATGGCCAAAGCTGCGCGGCTGCGCGCGGCGGCGCGCCCAGCGGCCGTTGCCATCCATCACGATGGCGATGTGTTGGGGAGCGTTCGCGCGCGCGGGGTCGCGGGCAACGATCTTGCGCGTGGTCATCGAGGCGTGTCGCCCATCGTGCCACCGTTCGTGCGAGTGGCACGGCATTGGCCGTCGCCTCCCTCTCCCCCGGCGTGAGGAAGCAGATGCCGGGCGAATCCGCCTCCTACCCGTGCAGTGGCATTCGACAAGGTTCGCGCTCCCCGTGCCTGTCGATCAAATGGCCAGCAATTCCTGTTCCTTCGCCTGCACCGCCGCGTCCACGTCCTTGATGAAGCGGTCGGTCAACTTCTGCATGTCGTCCTGCGCGCGGTGGTCGTCGTCCTCGCTGATCTGCTTGTCCTTCAGCAGGTTCTTGATCTGCTGGAGCGCATCACGGCGGATGTTGCGGATCGCCACCTTGGCATTCTCGCCCTCATGGCCGACGTGCTTGGCCAGTTCCTTGCGGCGCTCCTCGGTGAGCGGCGGCATGTTGAGGCGGATCGTGGTACCCGCGGTGGTGGGCGTGACGCCGAGATCGGACGCCATGATGGCTTTTTCGATCGGCCCCACCATCTGCTTCTCGTAAGGCGTGATGGTCAGCGAGCGCGCATCCGAGACGGCCACCGTGGCGACCTGGTTGATCGGCACGTCCGAGCCGTAATAGTTCACCCTGATTCCTTCCACCAGCGCGGTGCTGGCGCGGCCGGTGCGCAGGTGCGACAACTCATGGCGCAGCGCCTCGACGCTCTTGCCCATGCGGGTCTGGCTGTCGCGTTTGATGTCGTCGAGCATGGCGGCTCCGGATGCTGTTGTTGACCGCCAAGTATAACTGCACGATCGCGCTTCGGCCGGCGTCAAGATGCGCGCGGAGGTAGGCTGGGCTGAGCCGGCTTCATCGGCGAAGCCCAACGATATGCAATGAAAGCGTTGGCGTCTCCCGGATAAATCCGGGATCAGCCCAACCTACAGTGCTGGAACCGCCAAAATCGTTGCAACATCCGGGGAAGCGGCGATCATGAAGGGTCGCACACCAACGTTCCGATGGATTCGCCCTTCAGGATGCGCATCAGGTTGCCCGGGCGGGTCATGTCGTAGATGCGCAGCGGCAGGCCATGGTCGCGGCACAACGCGATCGCGGCGGTGTCCATCACCTTGAGGTTGCGCGCGATCACTTCCTCGTAGCTGACGTGTTCGAAACGCTGTGCGTCTTTCTTCTTCTTGGGGTCGGCGCTGTACACGCCATCGACCTTGGTGGCTTTCAGCAACAGATCGGCGTTCACCTCGACCGCGCGCAGCGCGGCGGCGGAATCGGTGGTGAAGAACGGATTGCCGGTGCCGCCCGCGAACAGCACGATGCGCCCCTTTTCGAGGTGCCGGACCGCGCGGCGCCGGATGAAATCCTCGCACACGTCATGGATCTGGATCGCGCTCATCACGCGCGCAAAGCCGCCGCGCTTTTCCAGCGCGTCCTGCATCGCCAGCGCATTCATGACCGTGGCCAGCATGCCCATGTGGTCGCCGGTAACGCGATCCATGCCCGCTTCGGCAAGACCCGCGCCGCGGAAGATGTTGCCCCCACCGATCACCACGCCGACTTCGACGCCGAGCTTGCGCGCTTCCAGTATTTCATCGGCCATCCGGCCGATCACGTCCGGATCGATGCCGTAGTCCGCGGACCCCATCAATGCCTCGCCGGACAGCTTCAACAGGATGCGCTGGTACTTCGGCTTGGCGGCGGGCATGTGACGCTTCCGTGGTGGGCAAACGTGAGAATTGTAGTGGAGCAGGGGCGAGGGGTTGGTGGTGAGGGCGCGAAATCCGATCGAACCGCGAGAGTTAAGTCTCGGGAAGGACGGCGGCATGATTTTTGCGCCCGCACTACGCGCCCCTCGTCCCTCATTTCAAACAACAAAAAAGCCGCGATTGCTCGCGGCTTTTTCGATGCAACGGGTGAAGCGCGCTTACGCCAACCCCGCCTGCTTCATCACCTCGGCGGCGTAATCCTCGACCACTTTCTCGATGCCTTCACCGACTTCGATGCGATGGAACGACAGCACCCTGGCCTTGGCTTTCGCGAGCGCGTCGCCGACGCTGACATTGGTGTCCAGCACGAACGGCTGGCCGGTCAGCGAGATTTCGTTGAGCGTCTTCTTGATCTTGCCGGCGATCATCTTTTCCTGGATCTCGGCCGGCTTCTGCTTGTCCTTGTCGCTCATCTGCGCCAGCGAGATTTCCTTTTCCTTGGCGACGAATTCGGCCGGCACGTTTTCCGGCGTGACGTACTGCGGCTTCATTGCGGCGATGTGCATCGCCACACCGCGTGCCAGTTCGGCGTCGCCGCCTTCCAGCGCCACCAGCACGCCGATGCGTCCGCCGTGCACGTAGGCGCCGAGATTGGGCGCGCCGTCGGTGCGCACCACGCGGCGCACCTGCACGTTTTCGCCGACCTTGGCGACCAGTGCCTGACGGACTTCCTCGACGGTGCCCCCGTCGAGCTTGCTGATCTTCAGGGCTTCCACGTCTTCGACGTTGTTTTCGAGCGCGGCCTGCGCGACCTTGTCCGCGAACTTCAGGAAGTTTTCGTCCTTGGCGACGAAGTCGGTTTCGGAATTGACCTCCACCAACACGCCGCTGTTGCCGGACTGGGCCAGCACGATGCGGCCCTCGGCGGCGACGCGGTCGGCTTTCTTGTCGGCCTTGGCCAGGCCCTGCTTGCGCAGCCATTCGATCGAGGCGTCGACGTCACCGTTGTTCTGGGTGAGCGCCTTCTTGCACTCCATCATGCCGGCGCCGGAGCGCTCGCGCAGTTCCTTGACCATCGCGGCAGTGATATCCATGTTGTACCTCTTCGTGTTCGGGTGACGCCGCAATACCGCGGCTCGAACCCCTCTCCCGTCGGGAGAGGGGCAGGGGTGAGGGTCCGGACTTGCGCAAGAGATGGGCTCTTGCGCGATCAATTCAATGCGAGAACCGAACCCTCATCCGGCGCTTCGCGCAAAAGAAAAGCGGCGCTTCACGCCCCTTCTCCCGGTGGAAGAAGGGAAACAAAAAACCGCGATTACTCGGTCTCGCCGTTGGCCTCGGCCGCTTCGGTGCGGGCAGGGCCGCGCGGCCCGGTCTTCTTGGCAGGGGCGCGACGGGCCTGCTTGCGGCCTTCGTCGTCCTTGCCGGAAACCGGGTTGCCCTCGGCGTCCAGTTCGACGAATTCGCTGTCGTCGCTGCGGGCCTGGATCGGTGCCGCGGCCTTGCCTTCCAGCACCGCGTCGGCGGCGGCACGCGCGTACAACTGCACCGCGCGGATCGCGTCGTCGTTGCCGGGAATGGCGTAGTCGACCAGCGACGGGTCGTAGTTGGTGTCCACCACCGCGACCACCGGAATGCCGAGTTTCTTGGCTTCCAGCACCGCGATGTTCTCGTGGCCGATGTCGATCACGAACAACGCGTCGGGCAGGTTCTTCATGTCCTTGATGCCGCCCAACGACTTCTCCAGCTTGTCGCGCTCGCGGCGCAAGGACAGCACTTCGTGCTTGACCAGCTTGTCGAAGGTGCCGTCGGTTTCGGCGGCTTCCAGTTCCTTCAATCGCGCGACCGACTGCTTGACGGTGCGGAAGTTGGTCAGCATGCCGCCCAGCCAGCGGGCGTTGACGTAGGGCATGCCGCAACGCTGGGCTTCCTCGCCGATCGCCTCGCGCGCCGAACGCTTGGTGCCGACGAACAGCACGGTGCGGCGCTTCTGCGCCAGACCCGAGATGTAGTTCATCGCGTCGGTGAATTTCGGCACCGTCGCTTCGAGGTTGATGATATGGATCTTGCCGCGG
>Ga0207707_10000272_pt1 | contig 55753 bp, 35 predicted proteins | sample KBSC83BmetaG_FD_184336 | JGI IMG/M metagenome (GOLD analysis project Ga0207707, IMG submission 184336) | Corn rhizosphere microbial communities from Kellogg Biological Station, Michigan, USA - KBS C8-3B metaG (SPAdes) (version 2) | ecosystem: Host-associated > Plants > Roots > Rhizosphere ... | reverse complement strand
GTCTTCCCCCTGTTTTGAAAAGATGACAATAAGCTGCTGCTGTCGATATCCGGATTGCGCATACCCACGTTGCTGTAGCCATAGTTGGTATACAGTTTCAGCATTCCGCTCTTACCGGTCCTGATACGGAAATTTCCATCTGCCGTAAAATATTCCGGGCCGCGGAAGAAGCCAGGCGTCTGGGGCACCACCCGGTTATACAGTTGCTGGTTTCCATAACTCATATCCACCCCATAACTGCTTTTATTATTTTTAGTCCGTTCCTGAAAGCCCGCACCCTGGGAAGCCGGGAAAATATGCAGCGCAGCCGAGGACTTGTCGGGCAGGTCAACCGTTTGCAGGATCAGGGCGCTGCTCAGCGCATCCCCGTATAATGCGGAATAGCCACCCGCGCTGAATAAAATGCCGCGGAATAAAAACGGGTTCAGGTGTGCGGGTTGAACCAAACCCGGTACGGACGCGAAATTGGGATTGGGTAATAAGGCACCGTCCACAAATTGTTTTGTTTCCGTTCCGGTACCACCGCGCACGAACAGCCCTTCCCTTTCCCCGATTTGCTGCGCACCGGGAAGGGAACGCAGGGCATTAGCCAGGTCGCCCCCGTTTCCCGCCACGGTAACCGCATCCATGGGCGTGAGCGATGCGCCTTTGGCCTTATCACTGGCTTCGAAACTCCCTGCGTTCACCACCACTTCGCCCAGCATCTGCTGCTCGTTCTTCAGTACGATCTGCAACCGGGTAAGAGAATCGGCGGGATTCACCGAAATAGTTTTTGTCTGATATCCCAGGGCGGAAATCACAATCGTTTTGCGCTGCCGGTCATTTATCGGGATTGAAAATCTGCCGGCAGAATCGGTTACCATGCCGGCGCCTGTTTCCCGGATGATGACGCTGGCATCCGCCACAGGACGTTTCTTACTATCGGAAACCGTTCCGGAAATGACTGTCTGCGCTGCAACCTGTAAAACGCTGGTCAGTAAAACGGCGGCTACGAGGAGCATTTTTTTGTGCATCGTTTTCATGTGTTGGCATTTACACAGTAAAACTATTTCACAAAAAATGCGGTTATTGTTTAGAATCTACCAGCAGGCAGGATGAATAGATATAAAAGGAAGATGATGCGATTTACAAAGCGAGCATTTTTTCAACCGCCGGCTTATAGGTTTCACTCAGGGGAAGTTCTGTTGCGCCGATGCAGATCAGGTCGCGCTTGATGGCCGTTACTCTGTCCGCGGCAATAATATAGGATTTATGAATGCGGACAAAGCGGCTCGGGAGGAGTTTCTCTTCGAGCTCCTTCAGGCTCATACGGGTGATGACCGGTTTTGTGGCAGAAGCCAGAAAAATTTTCACGTAGTCCTTGAGGCCTTCGATATACAGTATGTCGGGAATGTTTATTTTGATCTGGTTGTATTCCACATAAACAAAAAAGTAGGACGGCACATCTTCCTTCTGCGTGGGAATCTGTTGCAGTTTGTACAAATCATAAGCCTTGTTACAGGCTTTTAAAAAACGTTCGAAAGAAACAGGTTTCAGTAAATAATCCACTGCGTTCAGATCAAATCCTTCAAAGGCATAGTCTTTATATGCGGTTACAAAAATAACCATGGGTGGATGGGGCAGGCTGCGCAGGAACTGCAGTCCGTTCAGTCCGGGCATTTGTATGTCCAGAAAGATCAGGTCTATTTCCTCCCTGCGGAGAATTTCGGCTGCCTCCATGGCATTGCGGCATCTTGCCCTTAGCCCAAGAAAAGGAACCTGCCGGATATTGTCCACCAGCAGATCCAGTACATATTTTTCATCGTCTACTGCAATACATTTCAGCATGAAAGATCCAGGTTTAATTCTGCAGTATAAATTTCGCCATTATCCCGGACGTCCAGTGCATATTTACCGGGATATAATAATTTCAGCCGGTTCCGTACATTCAGCAGTCCGATACCGGAGTTTTTATCCTTTGAGAAATTATCCCTGCTGTAATTATTGCTGACAGAAAAAAACAATCCTGCATCCCCCACTCGCAGAATAATTTTTATAAATGGATTCTGAACCAGTCCGATACCGTGTTTAAATGCATTTTCAACGAAAGGCAGCAGCAGCATGGGCTCTATGCTGCATTCGCCGGCTTTTTCGTCCAGCTCTTTTTGCAGTTGCAGCTCCACTCCTTCCCCGAAGCGCAGTTGTTGCAATTCGATATAGCTTTCCAGGTATTCCAGTTCCCGGCTCAGGGTAAATTTCTCCGAATCCGTTTCATATAACATGTATCGCAAAAGTCCGGAAAGTTTTATCAGCGCCGGTTCCAGCAGATCGGATTTTTGCCGGGCGAGGGCGACCATATTGGCCATCATATTAAATAAAAAATGCGGACTCACCTGGGAACGCAGAAATTTTAATTCGGAAGCCAGGCGTTCTGCTTCCGCTTCCTTCTTCATTTTTTCATTCTGAATACGGTTTACGACCAGCCGGAAAATAAACGAAGCGACCAAAAAGGGTAAGGCCCCGAAAAAAATAATACGGCAATTAAATTCGTTGCATACAAAACCAGGATCAGCAAGCCGGATAAAAAATAGTTTTAAAAACCAGGATATCGCAATAACAGCGGCTATGGCCGGAAAATACAACCACCAGAACTTCCGGTTCAGCAGTTTTGGATATAGATAATAAGCGTTGAAGTAAAACAAGCCAATATGATAGAAATTGCTGAACAAAAAGAAATGGGCAGGCAGACCTGTTTTGAAAGAAACTCCGCTGGTCAGTATTGCGGGAACAGCCAGCAGCAAACCCCAGATGAGAATATGGATGGCGGGAGTAAAATATCGATTACGCTGAAGGGTATTCATCTCTCAAAATAAGAATTTAACAAACAAAATTAGTCACGCTGAAAGAGGGTAATGACCAGGCGTAGACCAAACCCCGATATGTGTATACATCCGGGAGCGGGAGAGCAGAAACCAGGCCGGGATCCGACGCCGGAAAGGAAGAAATTCAGGGCATTGCCAGTAAATTGCCAATTTCCCTGGATGTTCTGATCAGATTTTCCGCAGTATTTTTCATTGCTACCGGCAGACCCTCCGGTTCATTACCGATGGACATCAGCACATCAAAATATTGATCCAGCGCTTTGCTTTCCTCCAGCGGCAGTTTTCCTGCGAGCCCGATCACCGGCAGGTTTTTTTCCCTGGCACGGGAAGCAACGCCAAACGGAGCTTTGCCTTCCAGGGTCTGTTCGTCGATGCTGCCTTCGCCCGTGATCAGCAGATCGGCTTTGGCCAATGCTTTATCAAATCCGGTCATTTGCAGGAAATGATCGATGCCGCTCACCAGGCTGGCATTCAGGAATGCATATAAACCCGCAGCAGCGCCGCCAGCCGTTCCGCCGGATGGAACGGAGGCCATGTCCTTTCCTGTTTGTTTCAGGGTTATATTCCGGAAGACGGAAAGGGCCGCTTCCAGTTTCTCCACTCCCTGTTTCGTTGCGCCTTTCTGCGGGCCAAAGACGGCCGCGGCACCCTTTTCGCCGAGGAGGGGATTCTTTACATCGCAAAGGATAGTGAGTTCAACGGCTAATATTCGCTTATCCATCCCAGTTATATCGACACTTCCAAGTTCCGCCAGCTGTTCTGGATTTTCGGGCAATGGCTTTCCTTCCCTATTTAAAAAGCGGATGCCCAGGGCGCGCAGGATTCCTGTACCGCCATCCACGGTTGCCGACCCGCCCATGCCCAGGATAATATTCCGGACACCTGCGTCCAGGGCGGCGCGGATCAATTCACCACAACCATAGGAACTTGTTTCTAATGGATTTAATTCCGCTGGTTCTAAGAACTGTAAACCGGCAGCATCCGCCATTTCAATTACAGCGGTTCTTCCTTCTTCAATTAATCCGAAACCGGATTTGATTTCCCTTCCCAACGGATCATGCGCATCTGCAACTATCCGCCTGCCATTTTTCTTTTTGATAATCAAAGCGGCCGTACCATTGCCGCCATCCCCAATGGGAAAGCACTCGGTAGTGCATTGCAGGCGGCTTTGCTGCAATCCGTACCGGATGGCTTCCGCCACCTTATCGGCCGTCAGGCTGTTCTTGAATGCATTGGGTGCAATGAGGATATGCATATTCCATTTACTTGTCCACTACATTTACCGGTTTCCCTGCCAGAAATGCCTTCAGGTTATCAATTGCAGCAGCCATAAGTCTTGTTCTTGCTTCCTTGCTGGCCCAGGCTATATGCGGTGTGATGATACAGTTCCTGGCTTTTAACAGCGGGTTGTCCGGAGGCGGCGGTTCAACGGAAAGCACATCGAGACCGGCTCCCGCAATCATTCCTTTGTTCAAAGCATCCGCCAGATCCTGCTCCGCAATGAGGGGTCCGCGCGAAGTATTCAATAGAAAAGCGTTTTTCTTCATCCGCTTCAGGCTTTCCTTATTAATAAGTCCTTTTGTTTGGGGAGAAAGGGGACAATGGAGACTCACCACGTCTGCGTTTTCGAGGATTTCGTTAACGGATGCCCAGCGGAAATTTTTACGATGAGACTGATCTGTCGGATTCCTCCTGTTGCCCATTATATTCATTCCGAACGCTGTGGCGATATCACCTACTTTCTCCCCGATATCCCCGAAGCCGATGATGCCCATTGTTTTCCCTGCGAGTTCAATTAATGGAAAATCCCAGAAACAGAAATCGGGCGAAGCAGACCATCTTCCTGCCATCACCGCATCGCTGTGCTTCTGCACATGGAGGCAGAGTTCCAGCAGCAGGCTGAAAGTCATTTGTACTACCGAGTCTGTGCCATAACCCGGTACATTGCTGACGATAACATTATTCTTCTTTGCCGTGTTGGTATCAATGATATTAAATCCGGTTGCGGTAACTCCGATATACTGTAAGGAAGGAAGTTTTTCCAGTACATCTTTTCCAAGCGGCGCCTTGTTGGTGAGTATCACTTCGGCGTCCGCACAACGTCCGATCGTTTCATCGTAAGGCGTACGATCGTACAATTTCAGATTTCCCAATTTCTCTAACTCATTCCAGTCCAGGTCTCCCGGATTCAGTGTGAATCCGTCTAATACAACGATCGTCATGAAATTATTGCCTTTGGGTTATCACCTGGCCCGTATCTCCACAATTCTTCCCTACGCAGCAAGCCAGGTCAATATGCAGGCTCTAAGATAACAAACAATCCCCGCTTGGAATGCTTCCTGCGTTATACGCCGCCGAATGCCGAAAATCCGCCGTCCACGCAAATCATTGACCCGGTTACAAAACGGGAAGCATCGCTCAGGAGCCACAGCAATGCACCCTGCAATTCATCCGGATGGCCGAACCGTTTAAAAGGAGTTTGTCTGATTACCAGCTCCCCACGCGCTGTATACCCACCGTCCGGCCTGGTGAGGAGGGCCTTATTTTGTTCCGTCAGGAAAAATCCCGGCGCCAGCGCATTCATCCGGACCCGGTCGCCATAGCGGTTTGCCAGTTCAACAGCGAACCATTGCGTATAACAATCGACTGCAGCTTTTCCCATATTGTATCCGAGAACGCGGGTCACAGCCCGTTTTGAATTCATGGAAGAGATATTTACAATGCTTCCGCCTTCTGCATTTTCAGCAATCACTTCACCAAATACCCGGGTTGGAATTATAGTACCCCACACGTTAATATCCATCACTTTCTTCATCCCGTTCAGGTTCATGGCGAAAATATCCTGATCGGGCAGCAGGGTGCCTTCAGGAAGATTTCCTCCGGCGGCATTCACCAGACCGTCAATCCTTCCGAATTCCTTGAGCAGCTTATTTCTTGCTGCCAAAAGCTGCTGCGCATCCATCACATCGGCGATGAGTGCGAGTGCTCTTCCCCCGGCCTGGCTGATGCTGTCGGCCCGCTCGTTAGCTACATCCTCATTTCTGCCGAGAATGCCTGCAATCCCCCCGGCTTCCACAATTCCTTTTACAAACGAGTGCCCCAGGATGCCCGTTCCCCCGGTTACAACAATCACTTTATCCTTTAGTACGCTCTTCATTTCCATTCTTTCCAATTTTCATGTGCTCATTTTAATATTCAACCAAACCGTTTTCCAGACTGCGCAGCTTCCGGAACTCCAAAGAATACAGTTTCCGCATCAGGAACAGCCAGCCGTTTTCCCCTCCGGTTTCTTAAAAGTCCAGCTGCGGATAGTATAACCGTAAAAAGAATAGTAGACGAGAAAAAGATAACACGGAAACAGTACCCAATACGCGCTGCGAAGACCGGCAATATCCGCATAGTGTCCGTAAACAAGCGGCATGATCGCATTGCCCGCCAGGCCCATAATTAAAATGGAGGAACCCAGTTTAGTAAATCTTCCGAGACCATCCAGGGCCAATGGCCATATCCCTGCCCAGACCAGGGAATTCGGGAGTCCCAGCAGCACCACAAACCATATGGACAATTCCGTGTGATGACCCAGGAAATTAACCGGTGTGGTCGCGTAGATAATCAATAAGGTGAGTATCACTCCCAGTACGGTGCAGATCTGGAGAACGCGGACCTGGCTGATAAACTTTGGAATGAGCACGATACCCAGTATATATCCGATGATCATGGTAAACAGCGTGTAGGAAGGAAATATTTTTGCTTCCAGCAGACCGATATTCATGGATCCGGCATAGCTGATGATGGTATCAATGGAAATTACCTGGGTTCCCAAATGCAGAAAAATCGCGAGGGCACCCAGGATCAGATGGGGAAACTGGAAGATCAGCGTTTTGCCGGAGTTGGCCAGTGCGATGTCTTCACTTTCGTGTTCCGTATCTATCTCAGGCAACGATGAATACCGGATCATCAGACCCAGTCCGATAAGAACAGCGCCCACACAGGTGTATGGAATAATCACCCTTCTGATCAATTCATCCAAAGCCAGGTTTCTCGTCAACACATCCATGGCCGGTATCTGCTTGAATAAATCGGCATCTGTGGCTTTCAATATCACTGCTGCAAATAACAAAGGTGCCAGAATACCGGCCGCTTTGTTGAAGATGCCCATAATGCTGATTCGCTGCGCCGCTCTTTCTTTCGGCCCCAGGATGGTTATATAAGGATTGGCGGCGGTCTGCAACAATGCAGTACCCGCTCCAATGGAAAATAATCCCAGCAGGAAAAGCTCATAGGTTCTGGTAAGCGCCGCCGGTATAAAAATGAAAGCGCCAATCGCCATGATCCAGAAACCGACCATCATTCCTTTCTTAAAACCAATCCTTTTTAATAAATAGGATGCCGGTACGGAAAACACCAGGTAGCTTATGTAAAAGGCGAACGTGACCAGGTAGGATTCAAAATTGGTGAGTTCGCAGGCAATTTTAAAGAAGGGAATTAAAATCGAATTGATCCAGGAGATAAATCCGAATATAAAAAACAGGGATCCGATAATCAAAATGGGAATAATCGTATCCTGTCTGCTTAGCGAGCCTACTTTTACCGTTATGTTCTTGCTCATTATATGTTCTTGGGTCTTGGAATGTCTGCGTTCTCTATACTGCTGTCTTTCCTAAATTATTTTGCCGGCGTGTCCGGGATAACCAACCGTTTTCATCCCAACCTGGCGGCGCCGGCATTGTCGGTATATAATTCGGCATTATTGTGGGTCCTCAGGATCGTTGAGGGATATTTCTCCTGCACGTCGCTGTTAAGGGTATAAAAAATGGCATCGGCCTTTTTTGGCCCCGGCGCTATGGCATACGCATACTTCGCTTTAAACAGTGCCGGCACCGTCAGCGTGATCGCATGGGTGGGCACTTCGCTTATATTGTTGAAGCAGGTTTTATCGGACGGATCAACCTGCTGCAATCTGTTCTTTTGATCAAGATCCACAATTTTTACAATTTTCGGATCGTTAAAATCGGCAACGTGCGGATCATTAAAAGCGATATGGGTATTCTCACCGATTCCCAGAAAAACAATATCCGTCGGATAACGCAGCATGAGTTCAGCATATCTTTCACATTCCGCGTTCATATCAGCCGCATTCCCGTTCATGTAAAAGACCTCCCGGCATGCAACAGTTCCGAATATCTTTTCTTTCAGAAAATTGGCAAAGCCCTGTGGCGCGTTACGGTCCAGTCCGACGTATTCATCCATATGAAACGCATTGATGCGGCTCCAGTCTACTTTCTTTTCCTTTAGTTCGGCGAGGAATTCACTCTGGGAAGGCGCAGCGGCAAAAACAATATTTATATATTCCCTGCTTTCCAGTAATGCGGAGATTTGCCTGCTGATGACGTCTGCGGCTGCAGCGCCCATCAGCGGCCTGGTTTCATAGATCCTGACCTTTAATTTATCCTTTACAAGCTCTCTCATGTTATGTAAAATTTTGAATTAGATAACGGCCCCTTCTTATTGCTTTGTATAAATCACTTTCCCGTTCACGATGGTCGTTTGAATCCGGATATCGTCATCGAAGATGATGATATCTGCATCCTTGCCCGGGATCAATGAACCCTTTTTATTTTCAATGCCCAGAATGGATGCAGGCGTCCGGCTTGCCATCCGCACCGCATCCGTTAACGGAACTCCGGCCATATTAACCATATTGCGCACCAGCCGGTCCGTAGTAGCCACGCTTCCGGCAAAGGCAGTCCTGTCAGGAAGTTTGGCCACGCCATCCTCCACGATTACCTTCAATCCGTCGTGCAGACTTCCCAGGATGCTCTCCCCGGGAGGCATTCCGGCGGCCCGCATGGCATCCGTGATGAGCGCGATCCGGTCTGTCCCCTTCTGTTTGTATATTAATTTCAGCAGCGGCGGCGGCAGGTGAATTCCATCCGCGATGATTTCAACATCCATTTCGTCGATCTGGTATGCACATTCAATGGATCCTGCATAGCGGAATGCATTTCTCCGGATCACGCCATTCATTAATGAATAGAAATGCGTGGCAAGGGTAAATCCGTTTTCAAATCCGATCAACGCTTCTTCATAAACGGAGTCTGTATGGGCAAGGGCCACCAGGATCCCTTTGGATCTGAGAAAATGCGCAAATTCAATGGCGCCGGGAAGTTCCGGCGCCGCACTCCATCGTTTGATATCGGCGGAGCGGGCAACGATCTCTTTATATTCTTCCGGATCGGGATTCCGGATGTACCGCGGGTCCTGCGCCCCCCGCTGGTTGAGCGCAAAATAGGGTCCTTCGAGATGGATGCCCAGGAACTGCGCGCCCGAAACGTTTTGTTTACTGGCTTCTTTGTATACATCCAGCGTTTTGAAAAGTTCTTCTTTTTCGGCCGTAAGCGTAGTGGGTAGCATGGCGGTCGTACCGTACTGCGCGTGTGTTTCCGCAATTTTCAGAAAAGCATCTACTGTTCCGTCCATGAAATCGTGTCCCCCTCCGCCGTGTAAATGGATATCTATGAATCCCGGCGATATATAATGCCCCTGCGCGTCGATCTGCGTCGCGTCAGCTGTATTCATTTCGCCCTCGGCTACTTCCGTTATCCTGCCTCCCTCCACAACCACCGTTCCCCGGATGACGCGAAATGGGGTTATAATCTTTCCGTTAAATATTTTCAGTTTCTTATCCATAATTTGGTCAGCACTTCATAAATAATCAATAGCAGACGCCGGCCTGCCATCCCAGTACCTGACCTTAAAAGGCGAAAATGTCCCACTCCCGGAGGAAGATACCGTCTATAAATCCGTTCAACACCGGTAATCCGGTTTAATTGTTCTCTTCCTGCGGGGCCAACCCGAAATAATTCCACCTTATATTTTCAGCATGCGCCGCGCATTGCCGGACCAGATCAACTCTTTAGCGGCCGCGTCCACTTTGTCAAAAACAGCTACCCGGAGAAAGGGTGAGCAATAGTCAACGAAAGGTGTTTCCGTACCGAAAGCCATCTTTTCGATTCCAAACGCATCAAGCAGGTAGCTGAGGCTTTCCCCATTCGGGCCCTTGCAGGGAACGCCTGCGCCGCGAACCGTATCAAAAAGAATATCGCCTGCCTTCAATATTTTAACAGACTCCGCGGTCGTCCGTTGCTGAAAATCCGTTAGCCTCGCATCCAGTATCAGGTACTGCGCATCCGGAACTTTCTTTACAAGGGACGCCACATCGTTATAGTTCAACTCTTCATTCACATCCAGCCAGGAACGTTCCCGCAGATCGGTCATTCGCAACGGAATACTCACCGGCAGGTTCCGGTCTCTCGCAGCTTTAACCAGCTCAACGCATTCCGCACCCGCTATCTTGTATTGGTGATAAAGCGGATACAGACGAATACCCTTCATCGCAAATTGTTTATCACAGATTTCCAGCGAATCCCGCCACCAGGGCAGGACCGGGTTTATGGTTGCAAACGGAATAAACCGGGTTGCAAAGGCTGCATTTGATTGAACCTCCGCGTGCAACTCTTCATTCGACCGCTGGCAGTCAACGTAGAAGAGGCCATTCAGATTTGCAACGATTGCTTTGTCCACAGCAAAGCGATCCATCCGCTGAAGCATTGCTTCCAGCGTATTCCCCCGCAAGCCCCTGTAAGGCCAGTTGCCGGTATAAGCATTTATATCAATCAACATGATTGCCCGCTTTTTTTAATAGATTATTGAAATTATCAAAGAAGATTTTCTTTCTTTCGCCTTCCGTGAGATTTGCCCACATCACTTTTCCAACGCCCGTTTCGAAATTAATATCCGTGGCAAACAGGAGACGATCCACACCCAGATATTGGATGGCCATATCAATCATTCCTTCATCGCTGATGCTTCCACTGGTATCCACATGAATCGTGGGCGCGTCCTTCAATACCCGGCACACATATTCCCAGTTGCCGCCGCCGCCGATATGTCCGCAGATGATCATCGCTTCCGGGTAACGCCGTCCGGCCTCCACATAATCCTCAGGCAGGGAAGAATTGGGCGGATTGGTGGGCAGATATCCTTTGCGCCAGTTTCCCAGCGTGGTCACTCCGTGCAACATCAGCGGAATCTTCATTTTGATGCATTTTTCAATGATCGGATAATACAGCGGATCATTGATTTTATAGGCATCATACAGCTCACCCAGCATCACCATGCCCTGGTCGACGCACCGGTCAATCTCCTCCAGCGCCTCTTTCGGGAAACCGGGATTAATATAGCACTGTCCGAGTATCCGGTTCGGGAAAGCTTTCATGGCTTTCAGAACGATGTTGTTATTATTGCGGATAATCTCAGGTGTTTTGCCCCCCGGAATGGAAACCGCCGCCTTTGTTATTCCCAGCAGCTCGCAGCTCCTGTCGACATCTCTTGCGCTGTTCACACCGGCATTGACGTGGTTGTGGGAGTCTATCTTCCGGTAACTTACCGCTTCCCGGAACATTTTTTCCCATCCTGCCTCCTGAAATGCAGAGTTGGTATTTGCTTGCTGGTCACCCGTTGCCTGAATTTTCATCCGGGATGATCTGATTAAACCGGGCATGGATGCGCCCAGCAGTCCGATACCACCCTGGCTGAGAAATTTACGACGGTCTATTCCTTCCTCTTTAAATTGTTTCATAAAAAAAGCAATTGGTCATCCATAATATTATTACCATGTCCCTCTTAATTAGAATCAGATGAAGTCCGATCCCGGGACAGAAGGCGTATTTTATTTTAATACAATATTCCCCTCTCCTGCCGGAACCTGCAAGATCACTGCTTTGCGTTCGTTGTCGTAGCTGAAATTTTTTACCGGTGCACCGTTCAACAAAACGGATGCAGGTTTTTCAGCTGCACCCATCAGTAGTTGTCCTGCCGTACTGCGGCTGTATTTTATATTTTTAGCCCTAATCTCGCAGGTCACCGGCGCATCGGCTTCCATCAGGAGCAGGCCATCCCTCCGGACGGTTTTGGCCATCGCGGCAAAAGTCCAGTCCTCACCCCAGGTTAGTGCCAGGGCGTCGGTCTCCATATGCCGAACCTGATAAAGACTTCCGGGTTTTGTGGTGAATGCAAAAGGTTCTCCCGATGCAGTCCCGCTCACAAATCCATTACCCGCCTTGTAAGTGACGTCAGGCGCTGTGCCGGCAGCGGTGGTCGTCAGGAGATTGGCCATGACCAGCGGATGGCCTTCGGTGGATGCGGAAACGGTAAGCATTCCTTCCCTGACCAGCGGCCTGGTCTTCTGAAGTGTTTTAAGATAGTGCGGGGTTTCCACCGCTTTTACTTCTACAAATTCAGGAGCGAGGTGCATCAGGTTCAGGGTATAGCCTTCTTTCGTTATTTCGGAAACGTGCTCGCCCGCAGTGATATCTTTTAGTGCTGCCGTATGATAAAGTAAGGTTAGCCTTGCGTCTTTACCGGACGGAACCGCTTCATCGAGCATGAGCAGCACTCCGGGTTTCAGATAGAGCACATTGCGGCTAAGCGATTTCACTTTACCGAAATAAAGCCGCCCGATATTCCCCCTTGAAAAAGCCGCTTTCGCGCCGTCCAGCGATTCCTCAATAAATGCGTGGTCTTCAAATCCCGGCGCAAAGCGAAGCGGGTCTCCCACACGTTGGCTCTGCTCATTCCCGTTTATAAGAATCGTTGAATGGGATATCGGTTGAATAAAATGCGACTGATACAGCGGATCATCATAGTAATCAGAATTGTGGATAGGCTGATCTTCAATAAAAGTAACGCCATGATCCGCGAACCAGAAGCTTCCCTGGTCCAGGTGCTGGTGATTGTAAAAAGCGCCGGTACGCATCACGAAGGCAAGGTCATTTTTTTCCCATCCGCTTTTGAAGACCGTAGTGCCGATGGAGTGAAATATCTTATCCGGGTTTTCATCAAAAGGACTGTCCTGCGCAATTCCCCTGGTGTTAAAGATCAAATCATCGAGCGTTTCTTTTCCCTTCAGGTAATGATAATACCAGCTCAGCCGGGGTTCTTTCTGCATAGATAACAGAAAAGCCCAGTTGCTGGCGTCCATGATGCTGTCGCCGGAATCCCCAAAACCAAACCACATTCTGTTCCTGATAAACCCTCCCCATATAAATTCATTGTAGGAACCGACCAGCGGGGCAGTCAGGTCGATATTGAATACATTATAGAGGGAGGGAATGCTGCGCGATAAATTTGAAAAGGTATAACTGTTATATCCAAGTCCTTCTCCCCAGGCACCGTCCTTAGTATCGGTAACGTGGTTCAGAAACGCATCGAACTTCAGGATGGCGCCGGTAAAATAAGGCTCCATGGTTTCTGTTTCCGGTCCGTCGCCATATATAGCCGCCATATTCATGAGCGAGCCTCCTACCGTATGGCCAATCCAATTGGATGTATTAGAGATAACATCATCATCATACACATAGGTTTTATGCGCACCTTCTACAATATTTTTCATTATGGCGTTGCGGATATTCGTTCTTTCCTGCGCCGTCATCAGATTGTAGGTAAGATCATAAGCGAGGGCGACACTATGCGACCAGGTGCCCATGCGGTGTTCATCAAATCGTCCCCGTTTAAGCATCCAGGGAGAAACCCAGGATGGCCAGCCGGCTAAAGCGTTCATCACATCGCGGGCATAGTCGCCCGCGACGCTGTCTCCGTTGAAAGCATAGGCAAGGGCATTTTCTTTCAGGGCTTCCCCCGTACCATAGATATGCTGGCCGAATGCATTCCAGGAGGGAAGCCAGTCTTCATCCGGAAACTGATCAAGGTCATAACGCAAACTGCTGATCGGAAATTTCTCTCTTTGAATCCTTGCCTTGCTAAGGATATCATCCAACACGGGTTTATAATTTCCTTCCTTCAGCTCCTGACCGATAGATTTTTCCTTTGCGGCATCGAAAAGCAAACGGGGATGCTTGCCGGCGATATTCCTGGGGGCAATACAGATCGTGACCGCAGTGCCTGAGAGTTGGGTACTGCCCGAGAACGCGCTGAGTTCTGCGAGATACAGGCCATTCGGAAAAGCAAGTTTCAGTGGTTTCAGCGTCCACATGTCTCCGCTTTTGGCGAGGGTTCCTTCATAAATAACTTTATGCCGGTCTGCATAAGAAACGATCTGAATACTGACCTTGTCTGCCCGCAACGGCCAGCGTCCGCTCAGGTTAAAGAGATCATTTGTGCCATAGTGATGCAGCGGAATATAAGGATCAAATTCCGGTAATTTGGTTACGGCAGGCTGGGCAAACTGGAAGGCTGTGGCTCGCCATCCCTTAAAAGTAATATCATCCAGACCGAGGTAAAACGGCATGGCCGGATCTGCATCGGGAATTTTAGTCAGAAAGGCCAGCGCAAAAATCTGTATCTGGTCTTTGCCCGCCAAGATCGGATTCTCCCGGACAAAGTCGTTGAATCCAACGGTTACCCATATCCATTTGTTTATTCCCGGATGTGGTAAGGTTACATCGATGCTTCCATATCTCCCGGCGGCAAAACGTACTTTAAAGTATGCCGGCTGTTCGCTTGTTTTAAGGTAGTATCTTAAAGAGACCTTCCCTCCCGGTTTAAGGTACATGTTGAGTAATTTCTGCGCACCCGCGTAATTGTCAACCTTTGAATAGGGTGTCACCCGCTGAACAATGGAAATGTTCTGATCGCCGGGAACCATTTCATTAACCCGGAAATTCTGATCGTACGCATTGTCCTGCCATAAGGGGTACGAGGCCCATGCTCCCAGCCTCCTGGATTCAAAGTCATTCGTGTAGGTGTGGGGCTCAACCTGGTAATTATTGCCGACAACACCTGCGTCTGAAATTTCAGATCGCCCCGGTCTGCTTTGAATCATATCCTGGGCATGTCCCAACGTCATGATGCAGTAGAAAGCGGGAAGAAAAAGCAGTATTCTTTTCGTCATTATATTTTAATTAATTGTTTAGTGCAATTGGGTTAGGATTTTCCCGATCTGCTTTTTCTGATCTTCGTTTAAATTAATCTTTCCGGCCTCCGCGTTCGAGATCAGCTGAGCAACACTCGACGAAGAGGCGATAACAGGTCCCATGCCCGGCAGACCGAGCATATAAGAAATCACCAGCTGATTCAGGCCCATACCCCAGGCTGCTGAAAGAGCTGTCAGCTGTTGTAATTTTAAAACGTGCGGAATGGCCGACCCCGCTTTGAGCTCGCCTTCGTCGAAGAGACGGTCACCGGCCCCGATATGTTCTGACCCGGTATATCTGCCCGTCAGAAGGCCTTTCGCAAGCGGACTCCAGGCAATAAATGAAATGCCCTCCCTGCCCGTATAATCTAATACACCATCATAAGGATCTCTTTCGCCATTGAGGATGTCAAACTGATTCTGGACCGCCACGATGCGGCTGCGCAGGGTTCGGTCTTTCTCAATCCGCCGATATATTTTCAGTTGGGCGACTGTAAAATTGGAAACTGCAAAATAGCGGACCAAATCCTGCCGGACGAGATCTTCAATCGCTGCCAGGCTTTCTTCCGGCGGGGTAAGGGGATCAAACAAATGAAAATACAATAGATCGATATAATCTGTGCGCAGGCGCTCCAGGCTTGCGTAGACAGAATCCAGGATATTGCCTCTCGACAAACCGCAGTGATTGGGGGTTATTCCATCCATGGCGCCCCCCAGTTTGGTTGCCAGCACCACATTCCGCCTTTGATTGGGATGACTTGCCAGCCAGTTTCCGATCACCCGTTCCGAATTGCCGGAGGCGTTATTATAACGGTTAGCAGTATCCCAAAAATTAACACCGGACGCAATCGCCTGGTCAAAGATTTCAAACGCTTCCTTTTCACCGACCCGCGAACCGTCGCCTTTTTCGGGATATCCGATCTTCCAGGTACCCAAACCAATATTCGGCACTTTTAATCCCGATTTACCCAGGAAACGGAACGGCATATCCTTAAACCGCTCAATTTTAAATGGGAGACCGTAAAATTTATCTTCCGGATCCCCGGACTTCGCCTTTTGATTGTCCTCACTCATATTTTATCTATTCATTCCGCGCAGGTTAGAAAAAAGGGTCGATTACCAGCTCCGGAAAACTTTTCAGTTTATTTATTCCAATATCGAAACGCAGACTGCCTGCTACGGCCCGGCGAGAGTGAAATTCTTTGGTGTTTTTGTTTACTCCGGTATGATCTTAGTATATAGACCTGAGCCGCGGGAAAAATCCCATTGGCGGCCAAACTATTTAAGAAATTGGCGCTTTTTAAGGCGCTTGCAGATATGATTTTCCAACCCATATCAATTTCGTATTCTGTCCGCGCGCCCATAACATCGCAGCACAAGCAGATTCCGAAGCCGCATTATTGAAATTCGAGAAGTCCAAAAAACTGCGGCAAATGGAAATTGGGTTTTTCATTGACAACTTCGGCCCATGTTATCCAATGCGGGTTAGAGCTTTTGCTTGACGTTTTATAGAAATTGGCTCTCCATACAACGCCGGGTTGTGGATGGATCACTGACGCGTGTTTTTCCAGTATCGCGAGCGGCAAACGATATTCCAGTGTCCAGGTTACCGGCTCCTGTATCTCCTGATCAACCTTCCGCGGTAACGAGTGCGCAATTTCAATCTGATCCAGCTCCTCCGCAGAAAACTTCTGGTATTCTTTCTGCTGAAAAACATGACAAGCCATCAGCACAGTGCCGCCTGCGTTAGTCTCCAGATTAAAATATCTTTTTCGAAATGAAGTATCGGGAGAAAAAAAGAACTCTACGCAGGCGTCACCTGAAACGGGCCCGTTATAGTCCTGCACCGTAATGCGTACGAAACGGTCGTGCACGCGGAATATAATATACAGGCTACTGTCATCATACAGCATTTTCGCCTGTACGGAAGGACGAAAGGGCGGAATCGGCCCCATAAAATGTGTCAGGCGCAACGGCCGCACATGTCTCCATTGCCTCTTATTCCAGTCGCCATCTATTTTCATGGGTTCTTTCAGTCTTTTCACCCGGTAAACAGATTCGTGACCAGAACTATCCGCCTGCAGCCCGGATTTTCGAGACGCTGTCATAGCAATACTGTTAGTTTTCCCTTTGAATGATATGCCAGCCAAAGGAAAAATAATGATGAATGTAAACAAAATGGCGTTTGGCGCCTTCGGGCAACTACGTAACAGACGGATCATGAAATTCATTTATTCTAACACAAAATCATGCCTCCCTTCAGGAACCTGGAGAGAAACCATTTTGGTATCCTGTGAATATTTCCAACGGGTTGACAAGCCGCCATCCAATATCACTTTCCCCGGCTTGCGGGTAACAGAGACAGACAATGTTGACGACGTCTTAGTATCTACCTCGATACGGATTGACATTCCCTGAAATGATGCGGCACAGGTAACGGGTTCGGCACAACTGATCCGCAGGCCCTTTCCTTCAAAATTATTTCCTTCAAAATAAATGTTCTGAAGAATATTTTTATCGTCGAAAGAAACGGTAAACTGCCGGGCATCCGTAACAAAGTCATTTACCTTGTTAGCCGCGGCTGTACCAGTACGGAAGAATCCAAGGTAAGATCTATCCCCCCAGTCCGCCCGGGCTCCTATCCAGCCTTCCGCATCAATTCTTGTCGCTGAGGCCCGGACATGTCTGTCACCAGAAGCCGGTTTTACTTCAGGAAAGAGAACTGCCAGGAAATCAACATCCTTCAGCTTCGGTTTGCTTGAAAGGGAAATATAGCTTTCCGGAAAATTCTTATCGTTCCGGTCCCGGATCACAGCCGATGCAATTTCAGGCGCCAGCACATCCATGGTGAGGCGCGCGTTCGGCCGGTCAATCAGCATCCGATGATCCTGGTAACTGATCGATCGCTGATTGTGCTCGTTTTGCGGCGCATGAAAAAGCCAGTCGAATACATGTCCTTCTGATGATGAACTTTTCACCTGGTCAAAAAGAAATAAGGGCCCCGATTTTGTATATAGCAGCGTACGGTGATATGCGCTTAGTTTATGCTTGTAAATACTTGTGAGATCCGCTTCGCTGGCATCTGCAATTTTACCGGCGAAGCTATGTGTAAGGCGCGGCCAATCGCGAAGCGCGGCGATACCATTGTCGTAATCTGCGGGCGTCTGGCTTTCCGGATCGTGATCAACCAGCAACACATTATGCCCGATAGCCTGAATATTGTAGATCAGGTAGTCGAGATTGGCATAATATCCCAGCGTACCGATACCCGGATCCGTCAGCAGCTCATTACCGTTGGTCATGACCTGGAAACTTCCCTGATCATAATGGTAATGATTGGAATTCGGCCCGACGCGGGTCGAGATGACGGTGGAGGAATCATCCCATCCCGACCGCATAACCATTCCCTGTGCGCTGAAGATCTTTGATTCCGGCAACGTTTCCCGGCTGACTGGCTTCAGGTCGTCACGGAACCATAAATAACCGAGGTAACCGCCTTTACCTTCCTCCCAAAATGGCTTGACAAAAGAATAAAGAAACGGATTTCCCGTGCGTTTGACAAACCATTCGGCGTGGTCCTGTGTAAATCCTCTGTAATGCCGGTCAGCATCTCCGTAACTTTGAATCAGGCCGTTATTGAAGGTCGCCTGAAGCGGGTACTTATAGAAATTCTCCACATTGGTTGTTGTCGAGTAATCTATTCCGAAATTCCGCTCCAGCGTCGCGAGCAGTTCGGTAATATCGCGCGTCGCCATATCCATGTAACCGCTTTTTGGCTCTCCATAACTTCCATCTTTATAGTAGGTGCGGTCAATAAACGTTTTGGCCTTTGTTATAATTCCCGAAAGATAGGGTTCCAGGGAAGGATTGTTGGGATCGTCTCCGTAAATAGCTGTTGCCGCCATGCCATAGCCGGTAACAATCACCGCGATGTGATTCGTCATATTGGATGGCATCCTGTTCATTTCCACCATATCCCGGTAAAAAAGTTTCAGACCCTTATTCATCATGGCATCCCGGACATAGGCCCGGTCTGTTTCGCTCAACAGGTCATAAAGCATATCGTAGCCGTAGGCAGCCGACTTGATTGTGTAGCCGACGGGATAATAGGTCCAGAATTTACGACGAAGCATCCAGTCATTGTTCCATTTAGAAAAAGAACAAAGCTTCAGCAGCGCCTTTTTCGCTTTCTCTCCCGATGCCCTGTCATGGGTGAAAGAATAACGAAAGCTTCCCTCCTCGATGACCTTTCCCAGCGTGCTTAACGGGCTAAGCCACATGCCAATCGCATTAAAGCCCACAGCCGTCTTGGAATAGGGACCCCCAATCAGGTTGTCTCCGGTCATATCCTGGTTTTCCTGAATTGAATCGATATCGACCTTCATGAAGCCTGTATCCTGCAATGCATTATCAAGTATTTTCTTTGCGACAGGCGATTTTTCCGTAGCAAGCCGTTGCTCGAGTTCCGCTTTGGAGAAAAACAGTCTCGGGTGATCCTTAACCTGCCTTCCCGGCATAAGAAACCGGAATCCCCATTGCACTTCTTTACCTTCCGCTGTTTCGCCGGACAACTCAATCTGCCATTGTCCGGCTGCGTCCCGCTCCGTGAACCGATGGATGGACTCGTTAGACCAGTCTTCGCCCTTTTTCGAAAAGGAGATATGATCGTCGACCACTTTACCATGACTATCCAGCAGCTTTCCCTTGACCTGCCGCAGGTCCGTGCTATTTTCCGGCCGGGTGGTCAGGGAGAGTATATCGCCATAAAAATAATGCTTATCCAAAATGGAGATGCCGAACATATCAAAGTCTGTCGACGCCGGATTTATTCCGATAAAATGCTGCTGTCTTTCCCCGTTGATGCTAAAATCATCCATCAGAATCGTATAGGTATAGAGGTAATACACCATCGGGTAGCTGGCCTTGAGAGTAACAACCTGGAAGTGCGCGCCAGCATCGGGAGATTGCCCGTTCAGCTTGAATTCATTCAAAGGAATATCAAGTTCGATCCATTGATTGGCCTCCGGGTTTTCAATGGTATGCAGGTAGCGGCGGCCGTCAAAGGTTCCGAGCGAAAGTTCCAACGCCTGCGGATTCCGGTCGCCCTGGAAATAGACGGCGGCTTTAACATGGGTTGCGGTAGTGGCATAGAGGTCCAGCCGCCGCGTGAATCCCTGATATAGTTCTGTTGCATCGCTTGCCTTTACCGGACGCGCAAGAGAATATTTGCTGTGGTGCCAGGTAGGGGATTGCCGCGCAAAATACAGTGCGTCAAAGCCGATATCCTGCGCGTAGGGGTAGGGTTCCCAGCTATAAAGTTGCCCCGTTTCGAAATCATTAAACAATGTATAAGGAATCTTAGCCAAGGGCTTTTGCCCTTCAGTGGAGCACCAAAACACAAGAGCTGAAAAAAACACTAAAATAGTCCTTACGTCTTTTTTCATTACGGCAAATATTTAAGTTTACTCTTTATTCCTGTTTCAAGCGGGACGGATCATCATCCGAAAAGCTCACTTCCCTTTCTTTTCATACTGAAACACCTTCACAACGGGAGGGTTATTATATTTGAGCCCTTCCGCTTCAACATATTTCGTAAACTCCTTTTCGTTATTGTTCACTTCTCCGAAACTCCATCCATCTACTGCCATGTACTGGTAGGACAGGTCTTTTGTTTCAGGAATCTGGAAAAGGTGATCTCCTCCGTAGTTTTTGATTGCAACATAATGGGGTTTGTACTCGTCTTTGACCACAAGACCAATCCCTTCCCAGGGCACCACCAGCACGGAATCGCCGATATCTTCATCCGGGATACGGGCCGGAATATTCTTACCCATCGAAATCACCATTCCACCCTTATTCACCGATTTATATTCACTCATGATCCTGCGAATACCGGCGCCAAACATCACGTTTTTTTGCGGGGGAAGAAATTTATTGAAATGTACGTCAACGATACACCAGGACTTATGCGCGATCACCGTATAATTTTGTTCCAGTTCATAGAAGCCGCCTCCCGAATTCCAGTTGGTCGTTTTCACTTTGATAATACTTCTGAGCGGGCCATTGCAAACAACGTCAAATGAAAAACGGCTATCCTTGATCGGGCCCTTGTCCTTGTTCGGTGAATAGTATGCCCTCGCAGGATGTTCGGGATCATCCGGATTTTCAAATATGCACATCCCGCCGGCGCCAAACGTGTTCTGAACGGTCATGATATCGGTTCCCATTTCAAAAGGCATATAGTACCCGGACCGGTTGGTGGAATATTCGTAGTAGGCTGTCAGCATCGGTTTTCTCTTGCCATGCAGATCCAGATCGTGCGGATACCAGAGCTTCCATCCCATGATCTCCGATTCCAGCAAAGGCACTGTATGGTGGCCATAATTTGCGATATTGGCATGCACCTCATGCGGATACAGTCCGCGTTCATGAAAATCAAAATAAATATAGAAGCGGCGTGTTTCCCCGGGTGCGAAATCCGAAAGGAAAAATATTTCATCCCATACACCGTCTTTATCCAGATCATCCAGTTGAAAATGAATAGAATGACCATTGATTTCCTTCCCGATCACATACCCGCCCAGGTCCTTCAGTTCAGCCGCTGTGGGATTCGCATTGCCCGGTAAGTCCGGATCGACAATATCCACCCAGCGCTCCGGAATATTTTCCATCGGCAGTTCGTTCCGCTTAATTGATACCGGTTGATATTTCAGCGGAACAGAAAGCGAATTGGTCACCGTTACGCTGATCCGGTTTGTCGGCACAAAGTTGCCCTGCTCGTACCATCCGTTCCCGGATGAAGTCTGGGCACCGGCATTTGTTGTCAGGATGATCGCGGCGCAAATCGCAAATAATTTCAGGCCGGCTCTAAACCGGTTTCCGGCATATCCGGAATGGTTTTTATTTTCTATGTTAAAAACTTTACAAAAAACGAGAACGCTTTCAACCATCATGGGAAATATTATTTTTTTAAATGAACCAATGCTTTAGATAAATGCATGCATGCTTCCATGCATACGATCTTCCGTCTCGTCCTGAATCAGCATGAACCGGATGAGTCTTTTGCTATTAAATAGATAACAGGTGTTTAATTCAAACGGCCGGAGCTATAATTGTAACCGCAATAGTCTTTTGGCATTTTCATAAAGTATCTTGCGTTCTGTCGCCTTATCGGGCGCCAGTCTTTTGATACCTGCAATAATCTGTGACCCGGCACAAACTTTTCCCCTCCCTTCCTTATCCGTGCAATCGCTTCCAAAAACAAGTTTATCCTGGTGTCTTTCAATAAAACCGCGCATTTGATCTTCATCGCGGAGGATGGCATTCAATCCGGATGGCGCGGAAACATCTCCGTACATATTTGGATAGTCGCGCAACAGGCGGTCGGTCAGACCACCCGGCGTAACCCGGGTCTTTGGATAAAGATCATTCTGATTGCTGTAGTTCTTATCCATATTGGCCCACCATGTTTGTGAATGACCAATGAAATTCACTTTGGGAAATTTTTCAAGCATTTTATAAAACCGTTCGAATCCCCGGTTATACATATTATATTCCCAATGCATGAGAATGGGCACGTTGTAGCGCTCCGCCAGCTGATAGATATTCTGCATTTCCACAGAATCACATTCCACGCCGAACTTGCTTTCCCCGATAATGGGAGCCCCAAGCTTCAGGTATTTCTCAATCTCTGCCGTCGCTCCCGGTAAATCAGGCACTTCGTTGGCGCCGAAGAGGAATTCTTTCGGATATTTCTTTGCCAGGGAATAACAGGCTTCATTTCCTGTCGCCTCTGCCTGCAATCCGTTACCTACACCATAATAGGTGGATCCATAATCCACAGGATGGCCGGCCGGCAGGAGAATGGTAAAGGCAACGCCCATATTATGCTGGTGCACTACAAGTTCTTCGTCAGACCGTCCAAGATAATTAGTATGCTGGTGAATATCAATAATGGGTTCATCCTTCGCCGGGGCTGCGGACGGGGCATTTGCTTTTAAAAGAGGCATGCCCATTCCCAGGGCTAACCCTGTTGACGTCAGCGAGCTGAGTTTTATGAATTTTCTTCGCGAGAATCCGTGCTGGTTCATTGCCCAATACTTTTAAAAATTAAAAATCGGCCGAGCGTATTTGCAATGATCATTTGGCATCCCACCACAACCGCGTATTATTGGCATCCGGACCGTTCAGCAAGGTTCTCGCATTGACTACGGCCGCGTTGTTGGTCGCAATTTCCCCGGACGTAAATGTCAAACGCCGCATGATGGAATCTTTTGGAACCAGGGGATTCAGTGAATTGATTACCGGGTAGCCTTTTGGATAGCCTGTTCTTCTGCGTTCCGACCAGGACTCCCAGCCATCGGGATAAAGCGAAATCCATTTTTGTGTAATGATCTGTTCCAGATTTCTTTCAAAATCCCCTGCTTCGTCATATTTAACGGGGATATCCGACATCGCGGGTGTATTCCATTTATCCCCCAACGCAACAGGCGTATTGGTGCTGTTGATATAATCATCTATCTGTACCGGGGTGGCGGTTGTTCTGTCTGAAACAGACATCTGTATACCCATATTATACAAATCCTTGGCAGTGCCTCCCATATTCCATCCCCTGAGTGCACCTTCGGCCCGCAGGAAATAGCATTCTGCTGCGCTCATCACCCGGTTCGGCGGATTGCTTCCTCCTTTGGCGATAGGTAGATAAGCGGTGCTCACAAACGAATGTTCTGCATTCAGCGTTCCTCCTTTTTCTGAAGCCGGCAGGCCGTTGCGTACGCCTTTATATCCTCCGCCGGAAGCGGCCTGGCTGTAATAAGCGCTGATCCTGGGATCATTAAATCCGGTCAAAACACTTTGCATGCTGGCGCTCATTCTGAACTCATCGATATAAGTCCAGATAGAAAGCCAGTTGATGGAGTTAACCGTTGAAAATACGCTGGCGTTTGCCGAATTATCCGTGATCACCCCGGCGGTTACGGCTTTCTCTGCTTCTGACTGAGCCAGTGCCGGTTCAATATAGGAAATCCTGAGTGCCAGGCGCAATCTCAACGAGTTGGCAAAAAGCAGCCATTTATCGGCGTCACCCTTGTAAATCTGATCATTTCCGGCAAAGGCATTTCCTCCTGCATTGGCCTTCAATATTTCCACTGCAGAATCCAGTGTTTTGAAAAAGCTGTGATAAATATCCGATTGTGAATCATAAGCCACGCTGGTCTTCCCGCTGCCGAATTGGGAATAAACGATCGGACCGAAATAATCCGACATGCGGTGATATATTTCCACTCTCCAAACCATTGCCATTGCGTTCGCCAGCGGCATATTGTTCTCCCGCGTATAATTCTCTACAAAAAAAAGTTGTATCGCGGGGTCGGAATAAAACTCGTTCCACATAATATTTGTCCACGCACCCTGTTCGGCATACTGATCTGAATTAAATGTAGGCTGCGTAGTGGCGAAGTATTGCGCATAGACATCGGCGTAAAGATTCTCCCCCACCTGATACTGCCCGGCCATCAACCCGTAATATTCTGCCGCGGCAAATTCCTGTCCCAGCAGCGTGGCATCCACATTCTTGGCCACAACCAGGTTATCGGGCGTATTGATATCATCGAATTTTTTGGTACATCCCACTGCACTGAGCAGCAGCAGCAGCGCAGCAAAACCAATACCGGCTTTATAGCTTTTATTTACATAAATGGCGCTCATAATTCAATCCTTTATTAATTAGTTAATGCTTGTTTATTTGAAGTTGATTTTCAGGTTCACTCCGATAGAGCGGGTGGTAGGCGGAGCAAAAGCCTGAAATCCCTCTGAATCCGGCGTGGTACCCACCATAAAATCAGTATCCAGATCCGGCGAGGCCCTGTAGATGTAAAATAAATTCCTGGCTACAACAGAAAGCTGTACGGTGCTTACCGGAAGATTGCCGAACATTTTATGCGGAAAACTGTATCCAAGCGTCAATTCCCTCAGCCGGGTATTGGTGGCACTGCTGACAAAAGCTTCGCCAACCGGGGTGCTTCTGCCACCAACTCCTTCCCAAAAGGTTTCTGCGTTAATCGGAATGGTATTCTTGGAACCGTCCTGCATGACTGCCGTTTCTTTGCTGAAGAAATTCTCGCCGAAAATAAGTCCGCCGTCCCTTCCCTGCAGCGTACGTTCGGTAAGTCCGCTGCCATCAAGCATGGCATTGGTCATAGATACGATCGTACCGCCCTGTCTGTGCTCGATCAGAAAGCTTAGGGTAATATTCTTGTAAGTGAAGGAATTGGAAATGCTTCCTGTCCAATCCGGATTGAAATTGGCGACCTTCACCGTTCTGCCGGGTGTAATTTTCGGCATGCCATTCGTTCCTATAATTACCCTTCCGATAGAATCCCTTAACCAACCCTTGGAATAAATCTCACCAAATGGTTTTCCCTGTTCTACTTCAAATTGGCGGACGTAGGGATCGTTGCCGATCACGATGCTGGGACGATCGTCGGAGATTTTCAGGACCATGCTGCGGTTAACGGCAAAATTAACCGTGGCTTCCCAGTTAAAGGATTTCGTCCGGACGGGATTTGCTGTTAAAACAAGTTCGATTCCCTTGTTCTGCACATTTCCGCCATTGGTATAGTATTGCGCTTCTCCCGATCCAACGGGCATGGAAATGGTGAACAGCTGGTTGAGTGTATTGGTTTTATATGCGGTAACATTTAATCCCAGTCTTCCGGAGAAGAACCTGATATCAAGGCCCAGTTCGGCTGATCTGGTTTCCTCGGGCAGAAGATTTGGATTGGGTAACGTGCTGTTTAATCTCAGGAAGCCGTAGCTGCCTCCTGCCTTAAAAGCGGCAGTCCGGTCCAGCATATAAGGCGGAGCACTATTACCAACTTCTGCCCAGGAAGCCCGGAGTTTTGCATAAGAAATAAATTTGGGAAAAGAAGGAATCAGATCATTCAGGACAGCACTTAACCCGAAGGACGGGTAAAAATAAGACCTGCTGTTGGCCGGCAAAGTAGAACTCCAGTCATTGCGACCCGTGATATCCAGGAACAAAGCATCCCTCCAGCCAATGTTGGCGAACGCGTATAAGGACTGAACATTGCTGCTTAAACCCGGATCATTGGAGGTAACCGGTAAATTTGTATTCGACAGGGTAAAGAAGTTAGGAATGATCATGGATAAGCCGGTATTGGAGCTTACGGCATCGTTGCGTTTCTCCAGCACGCTTCCTCCAGCATTTATAGAAGCTTTTATAGCATGTGCAAAATCATGTTTATACGAAACCAAAAAGTCTGTATTCAATAAAAAGGCATGCGTTTTACCAAATGTATACCGGCCATCCAGGGCTCTCACAAGCGTGTTGTTATGCAATTTCTCGTCCAGGGTCCCATTGGATCCATCATAGGAGGCACGCGCCATTAATCTCAAATCATCCGTAAAATCATAGGATAGCGAGCTCATCGCAATGACGCGATCCAGTGTATTCTTATTCGGAATATTGTTCAGCACCCAGAATGGATTCTCTCCCAGTGTACTTGCAGGACTCCAGTAATTCTGCAGCGGATAACCGTTGGGCCCGTTGAATTCATAATGGGAGGCGTCCGCCAGGCGAATATTGGGCGGCATGCTGTAGATCTGCATATTCGGATTGAAATTAAACGCGCCTTCATACAATTGATCATCGATCTGTTGATGCAAAAAATCAATCTTGGTGTCGAGTGTCAGCTTTTTAGAAAGCTTGTCAATAAACCTTACGGACACATTATGTCTTTGCAGATCATTGCCGGGAACGATTCCCCTCGCTTTGGTATACGTATAGGAAAAAGTCGTTTTAATTTTATCGCTGCCCATGCTGGCAAACAGATTGGAAGAGTAATTACTTCCGTTCTGATAAATACCGGTACGGTTACCAGGCTGCGGGCTTAAGGGATATTGCGTTCCGGCCAGCTTGGGATCCAGCGCCCAGTTATCCACCATCTGTCCCTGCATCAGTGGTCCCCAGGCTGCTTCGGATGTTTTCTGGTAAATACCTGCCTGTCCCTGGCCGTATACATTTTGAAAAGGAATGGACAATACCGGCTCCATTGAAATATAGGTATTGTTGAAACTGATATTTAAACCGTTATTCCTGCCGCTTTTGGTTTCGATGATGATGACCCCGTTCTGCGCAGCGCTTCCATAAAGAGCCGCAGCATTTGGTCCTTTCAATACATTGATGGAAGAAATATTATCCAGATCAAGATTGGACGGATCCCCCATGATCTGCACGCCGTCTATCACATACAAAGGCTGGCTGTCGCCGGAGATCGAACGGTTTCCCCGCAGGATCACGCGGTCGGATGCTCCAACACCTGTACCGGAAGAGTTTATGGACAACCCTGCTACCTTTCCTTCAAAGGAATTCATTACGTTCAGATCCCGCGCTTCCGTCAGGTTTTCCGTCTTTACGCTCTGCGTGCTATACGTCAGTGATCTCGCCTCCCGTTTAATTCCCAGCGCGGTAACCACCACTTCGTTCAATGCTGTGCTTTCTTCCTGAAGCCGCACATTAATCGTCGCCTGACTATTTACCGCCACTTCCTGTGTTATAAATCCGATGGAAGAAAATATCAGCGTGGCTGTTTCCCCTACGGATATCGAATACTCACCCTTCCCGTCGGTAGAGGTTCCGCCACTACCGGACTTGACCGAAATACTCACGCCCGCCAAAGGCTCTCCTTTTGAATTGGTCACCCGGCCCCGGACAATATTTGCTGCCACCGATTGCGAAAGCTTAAAATCATTCAATGCCAGATTCCGGATCAGGCTTCTGGCCGGCATGATCAAAATCTGGTTATTGACCTGACGGTACATGAGCTGCGTTCCCGACAGAATGATTTTCAAGAACTCCTCCACGTTTCTTTTGGCCGCGGGCAAATTCAGGTCCCGCACATTCCTTACTTCCTCATTGCGGTACATAAAGTGAAAAGGACTCTGTGCCTCAACCTTTTGAAAAGCCTCTACCAGCGTTTCGTTACTCAATCCCACGCTGATTTCCACTTTGTCAATCGGCTGGCTCCGGAGCGGCAAAGCAAACAATAACTGAACAGACCCGGCAAACAGCGCCACCGTCACTATTCCAATTCGCATAATACTTTTAATGTTGTGTTTCTCAATGAGCAACTTGTTCTTATGCAGCAATTTGAAAAAATTCTGAAATCCTTCAGAAATTAAAGAAAAAATCATGATTTTTGCTTGTTTTAAGTTATACAGGACCCGCATACGCGGATTAAAATTTAAAACATGCCCTGTGCCGATTGCAGTCGGTACAAGGCAATAACCTCTGAAATCTTTTCAGGGGTTTTTTTTAGCTCACTCCAGTTTTATTTCAGGAAAATGCTTCTTCAGAGCATACGATGAATCATTCATTATAACAGTTTTTTGGTTTTATAATGACCCCAAAAAAGAAGAAAGCCCCACCCGGTTTAAAAATTTCCGACAATTAATTGTTAACGCCCCATAAACAATGCCTGTTGCCGGCGGCATTATTCACTTGGAAGTAATTCTCACAGCCGCCTTCTCCCTGTCATAATAATACAGCGCTCCATTGAATTCGCAAATGCTTTTTAATGCCTGTTCAAGAGTCTCGTCTTTTGGCAACGTGGCGGTGAATCGCTTGGTTCCAATAACATGATCGGTCACGGTTATTTTAACGCTGAACTGCTGCTCCAATAATGATACAACTTCCGAAACCGTTAAATTATTGACAAACAGATCCTGCCTTTTCCAATCAAGGAAACTATCCGCATCCACGGTTTTGCGAACCGACCGCGCGTCCCGCCTGTTATAAATAATCTGTTCGTCGGGCACGATAACACCCATTGTTTTTTGCTGATCGCGGATCCCGACCTTACCACTCTTTACCGTTACCACAATATTCACATCACCCGGCATTGCCTTTATGTTGAAAGAAGTTCCCAGCACCCTGGTCTCCAGTTTGCCGGTATGAACAATAAAAGGTCTGGAAACGTTGTGCTTCACATCAAAAAATGCCTGTCCCTCGAGATAAACTTCCCGTTTTGCCAGACCGTCAAAAGAAGACGGATAATCAAGTTTGCTTCCGGCGCTCAGAACAACGGTACTTCCGTCGGGAAGACAGAGCAGGTGATTTTCTTTCAGGGAAGGAGTATGTATCGCGAAAGGCGCTTTTTCATCTTGACGACCGGAAAAATACAACAGCAGGGAAACGCACAGCACAACTGCAACAGTGGCCGCCACGCCCACCTGCCATCTGTTCAGATGTCGGACCCTGCCCCTGCCTGGCTCACTATCAGAGATCCTGCGCCAGATAGCGCCCTGTATCTGCCCTTTTAGCTCTTCCTTTTTGTCTTCGCTTAACAGATCCAATACTTCCGGGTCATGCTGGAAAAGTCCGTAATAACTGATAAGCAGTTGCTCTTCTTCCCGGGTTACTTCTCCGGCAAGATATTTATTCAACAGTCCAAGAAAGTATTTTTTGTCCATTTATTTGCGATTAGTGCGTTGACGTATTTATGACCCCCCGGGGGGGGAAAGTCCCATCCGGGTCCGATATTTCTTTTAAAATAAATCAGAACGGAAATAAGAGTAGAATAGCCAGCAGGGTCGGCGGACGCAATATGGAAATCCGGAGTTTTTCTATTGCCTTACCCAGCTGGTTTTGAACCGTTTTTCTGGAAAGGCCCAGTTGGCGGGCTATATCTTTAGTCGGCAGATCATGCTGAAAACGAAGGCGGAATATAATTTGGCGTTTGGGCGGCAGTGCAGCGAGCAGCGCTTCATACGATCTGAAAAACTCCTTCCAGAGAAGATCCGCATCAGCCTGCTGATAAGCGGCCGGTATCATTTCGGCCCGGTCCAGGAAGGCGTTTGTCAGCTTTTGCCTGGCCGCCAATTTAAAAACTCTGTTCCGGATCGCCACATTCAGATATGCCGGCAGGCTTTCGATATGCAGTGTTTCCCTTTTAATCCAGATATGGGTAAATATTTCCTGCACAATATCCTTGGCCTGATCGTGGTCTTTCAGGCGCTTGTAGGCCTCATTGTACGCGCGTTCCCAATATCTTCCGTACAGCAAATTGAACGAATCCCTGTTCCCATTTTCAATTTCCCGGAACAGCAAAGCATCTTCAATATGATCAGAATGACTGGAGTACATTTAAAAACGCTGACTAAAATGAGCAGTTGTTTATTTAAGCGCGGCATCTCTCCGTGCTGATAAAACTAAAATAAAAATTGTTGTTTGAACAAAATATCTTTTTTGACAGATTCCCCGGTTTCGATTTTGTTCATTTCTTTGCCCGGGCACCATGCGCCATAACGCGGCCATTTCCCGGGTATCTGCCGGACCCTCCCGGGCAAATCGAAGGATAATTTTTTCCTTCTCCATCAGCAATATTCCTTAACTTAATCGTCCCATTTTTAACCTAAAACACCGGTTATGAAAAAACTGATCATCGGCGCCATCGTCGGCGGAATTATTATTTTTTTATGGCAGTTTATTTCCTGGGCTGCCCTCAACCTGCACCATGCCAGCCAGGAATACACGCCAAAACAGGACAGCATTCTCAGTTACCTCAACAGCCAGTTTACCGAAGACGGTTCCTATTTATTACCCAATTACCCTCCCGGCCAGTCCCGCGAAGAAATGGAGAAGCAAATGCAATCCAATATCGGAAAACCCTGGGCCCAGATCCAGTATCACAAAGCACTGAATGCAAATATGGGAATGAATATCCTCCGGGGATTTTTAGCCGACATCATTATGGTGGCCTTCCTATGCTGGATCCTCGGCAAACTTGCATCGCCTGGCTTCGGCAGGATATTCACGGTTTGCATTCTTACCGGGATCATTGTTTTTATTAATTCACCCTATACCATTCACATCTGGTATCCGAAAGCCGATATCTGGATGCATTTTTTTGATGCCCTCATCAGCTGGGCGCTGTGCGGGATCTGGCTGGGTTGGTGGATGGTAAGAAAAGCAAAATAATTTCAGGAGCGGATGATTATCCTTAATTCTTCCCCGGCCTGAATCCGGCTCGAGGATGCAAGCTGCACCGTTATCCGTTTACCCTGCAGGGTAAACCGGGCAGGGATCTTTTGCTTTGCAAGCAGCACATTTACCTGTTTAACCGGGAGTTCGTCTATTTTTTCCACGCAAATGGCTCGCAGTTGCAGGGAGCCCGATTTCACCTGAATCGCATGTTCCTGCCCGTTAGCTGATTTTTGCTGGGAACAGGACCCCCAGCCTTCCGCCGCCGTGAAAGCTGCTTTGAAATGCTTTGCATTCCATCCCGGAGCAAACCGGATGTATCCTTCCGGCCCGTTATAATCGAAACCGCAGGCAGAAATAAAAGTTCCGTAGCTCGCCATCGCACGGCCGTAATGGTCACTGCATTCGATTTCATTAAAGGGATTCCGTTTCGCCGCATGGTAGCGGTCGTGAATGGTCCGGGTCAGTATCAGGGATTCCTCCACCATTCCTTCGGCCATCATGTGCGAAGCAACCTGGTGTTCGAAACCGCTCATGCATTCGCTGAAATAGCCGATCTGCCAGGCTTTCGCTTCTCCATAAGGCTTGTCTTCTTTTTTGGGATTCGTATTCATGACCATACCTCCTTCTCCGGCCAATGCATAAAACCGGCCTCCCTTATGTTCTTTGATATAAGGACCCACGTCCGGCATGAAATTATATTTCCAGAGCGATCGCAATGCGCTCATGGTTTTTTCTTTGTCCAGCACCCTCCCCAGTCCGACCTGCCAGGCCCAGGATTGCCCGTACACCTGATCGATATGACAGGTATTGTAAGAGCCGATCTCTTTTTTGCCTTTGGCCGGGTCGGGACGGTGTATAAAATATTCTCCATTGAACAGCAGTGTTTCCATATTCCTTCTTCCTTTCTCTACATAGCTTTTACAGGTTTCCGCAAAATCGGGATCGTTCACCACGATAGCCATTTTTTGTCCTGCGAAAACGGCTGCAATACACAATCCCGCAATCCAGGAAATCTCCCCGCTCCACAGCGCATCCAGGGTGTTCTCCATGGGCGTATCTTCCAGCCCGTCTTTATTTTTATCCTGCAGCATGACAAACTCCACCGCTTTTTTAATTTTTTGCCAGTGCTCCTTTAATATTCTGCCATCGGGCGACATTAAATATTCCCTGTAGATACGCAAAATGGTTCCTGCCTGGCCATCGATGGAGGGCCCCGTTTTTTCGCCGCGGATACGGATCATCCCGGTTGCCTCATCATAACCAATTCCCAGATCCACTCTTTCCCTTTCGTCCCTCTCCAGTTCCGGAAAGATCCTCGACATGGCATGGGCATACTGATACACGTGCGTGCAGGTACCATGACAGCAACCCACTCCCTCCCAGGCATAAAATCTTCCGGATTTAAAACGATGGGACGTGGTGGTGGCCAGAGTAGAAATATTCATAAATGTTCTTTCCAGAAACCAGTGTGGCAGTGTGCTGTCGTACCAGGTATTTTTCCAGAGCAGTGTTTGTTCCCGGAGTGTTTTATAATGGGATGCAAGGTATTCCGCCACATCAGCGGCCCCTGAGAATTGTTTTGTGTAAAAATGAAAATCGGCTCCTTCTACCGTCATTCCCTGCGCTTTTTCAGAAAAAGAAATATTCGGCGTGAACCAGGTAATCAGATAATCCGCGCTGACTTCCTGGTGGGGATTCAGCCGGTGGGCCATACGGACCGCTGCAACCGGATTTGCTTTTGAGAACCCGATGAATTTTTTGAGTTCATGAATAGTTTCATCCTCACTGTTTTCCATATCCTCCACCGCGATGGCGGCAGGGTTCAGGCAGATCAGGCACATATTGCCGTAATCAGCGAGGCTACTGATTTCTTTGGCTGAAGTTTGAATATCCAGTAAAATCCCCTTAGCTCCGGGAACATTCGCCAGCTTATTTATGCGTTTGAAATCCTGTTGCTCTTTTTCCGAATACAACAACATTTTGTTTTCAAGCCAGCCAATCAGCTCCACGCTTACCGGATCTGCGGAGACATTTTTTACGGAGAAGGATTGTACGGTCGCCGGCAAACCACTTTCCTGCGCGTTCCCCGGAATAAAGGGAGAAAAAGCCTGAAGCGTGATTTCCACGGGAGCGGATTTATCGATATACTTTATGGTGGCCACAGGATAGGTGGCTTCAAAAATGATATCCTCCCAGTCATCCTGATGCAGGCGCTTAATAATGGTTCTGCCCTTTTGTTTTATTTTCACCGCGAATCCCTGTTCTAACAAATGTTTATTGGTGGCGGGCTCTAAATATAAGGTGCCAAATATATTATTGATCTCTTTTACATTAAACATTTCGAGCGGCACGGGAAGTACTTTCTTCACAGCACCCAGCTGGTTCTGATTGAAGATATCCCAGACCCACAAACGGCCGTCTCCGCCAACATAGACTGTGCCGCAACAAATGCCGCCCACCGGCATGCCGATATATTGCAATTCGTTTTTCGATTTGCGGTAGACCGTTGCCGAACCCCGGTCGTATAAGGATTTCACCCAGGCGGCGTTAAGCTTTTTATTCGCCGGCACACGGCCATACATAAAATCCTCCGCAGAAAACGGGCCTGCGACGGGAATGAAATTCCGCAAACCGGTTCCGGCTGCCAAAACGCCGGACTTCTTCAAAAAAGATCTTCTCTGCATGATCGACAGATTTTAAATATTGACTGCGGATTTAAAAATCGGGTTTTAACCAAAGCCCCCGTTTCCGGTATCAGGTATTCAGTTTGATAAAGCCGCCATCGATGGGATAATCGGTGCCGGTAATAAAAGCAGATTCGTCACTGCATAAATACAGGGCCAGGCCGGCAACTTCTTTTGTTTCCGCCATCCGGCCGATGGGTTGGGTTTTGGATAATTTTTCAAACATTTCCTTCTCTTTTCCGGGATAGTTTTTCGCAAGAAATCCATCCACGAAGGGCGTGTGCACCCTGGCCGGAGAAATCGAATTGCAGCGGATGCCGGCAGATAAATAATCCTTGGCGACCGAAAGCGTCATGGCATATACGGCGCCCTTACTCATGGAATACGCAAAACGGTCAACCAGCCCCACGTGATTGGCAACGGAAGCAATATTGAGGATCACTCCCTTTTTCGCCGCTTTCATTATCGGAACCGCAGCGTATAAGCAATTGTAAACGCCCTTTACATTCACTTTGAATATTTTGTCGAAGTCTGCCTCCGTTGTCGTTTCCACTGTTCCCACATGCGAGATACCCGCACTGTTTACCAGTATGTCAATGGTTTTAATGCGGACAAAAAGATTCTTTACCTTTTCCTGATCCGTGACATCACAGACCTGGGCGAATGCCTTACCTCCCTTTGCTTTAATACCCCCGGCAACTTCGTCTGCATTTCCTTCATTCAGGTCGAGAATATGAACTTCGGCCCCTTGTGCGGCAAATAATTCCGCAATCGCTCTCCCGATTCCGCTTCCCGCGCCCGTAATAACGGCTTTTTTATTCTCAAGTGTAAACATGGACAAGCTATTTTTAGTTTCACAAGATATTACGTTATTTTCGATTGGTTATCAAAGTCTGTTATGGAACCTGTGAACATTAAGAAACTTGCCCGGATCCTGAACCTGTCTATTTCGACTGTTTCAAAGGCTTTGCGGGACGGTCATGATATCAGTCAGGAAACAAAAGATAAGGTAGTTTCCCTGGCCAGAGAATTAAACTACCAGCCGAATCCGCATGCCAGCAGTTTGCGGAAACACAGCAGCAAAACCATCGCCGTAATTATACCGGAAATCGACAACAATTATTTTACCCTGGCCATCAATGGCATTGAATCGATTGCACATGAAAAAGGATACCATGTGCTGATTTATTTAACCCATGAGGATATCAGCAGGGAAGTTGCGCTCACCAAATATTTGCACGGAGGCCGCGTGGATGGCGTACTGATATCCGTTTCCAGTACTACAACGGATTGCACGCATCTGGAGCAGTTAATGAAAAACGGTCTCCCCATTGTTTTTTTTGACCGGATATGCGAGTCATTGGATACTGCCAAAATAACAACGGATGATTTCGAGAGCGCTTACCTTGCCACCCGGCATTTAATTGAACAGGGATGTAAAAGGCCGGCTCATCTGGCGATCTCGAGAAATATATCCATCGGCAACAAAAGAATGGAGGGATACCTGAAGGCATTAACGGATCAGGGATTCCCAATCGATGAATCGCTCATTGTAGAGTGCGTCAATGATGATGAGCAGGACCTGAGCCTGATCAAAAACCTTTTGCTGGAACAAAAGCCGGATGGCATTTTTGCTGCAGTTGAACGATATGCCATCAGTACTTACTGCGCCTGCCGCGAACTGAAGCTTAAGATTCCCGGCGACCTGAAGGTCATTTGCTTTTCCAACCTCAAAATCGCTGCGCTGTTAAATCCGTCCCTATCCACCATCACCCAGCCGGCTTTTGATATCGGCCGGGAGGCGGCCATCATTCTCTTTAAATCGCTGGAGAAAAAAATGTTCCGGCTGGTAAATGAACAGATCGTCATTAAATCAGTACTCATTCAAAGGGAATCAACGGCCAATTAAATTCCCGGCTGCCTGAACAAAGGATTTTACAAATACCATTTCCGGTAACGGGTCAGCGCTTCAACAAAGTAGTAGTCGGTATACGATAACGGAACGTCGACTTCCGAATGCTGCGGTATGGAACCGACGCTGTGTTCCAGCAGGAAGCCGCCATTTGCTCCCAGGGGCGACCGGTATTGGGGAGAAGATAATGTCCTTAAGATCTTCTCCGCAACCGATATATAAGTTTTGCTCTCCTTTCCCTTTGTATACTGCGCCAGTTCCAGCAGCGCAGAAGCCATAATCGCTCCGGCTGATGCATCGCGTTTTGCCGCCGGAATATCCGGCGCGTTAAAGTCCCAGTAAGGAATTTTATCTGCCGGAAGGTTCGGATGATGGAGCAGGAATCCGGCAATATTCCGGGCCTGCGATAAATAAGATGTATCCTTTGTAAAACGGTACATCATGGTAAATCCATACAGTCCCCAGGCCTGGCCGCGGGCCCAGGCGGATTCGTCAGCATATCCCTGATGAGTAAGTTTCCGGGAAACGGTGCCGGTTGCCAGATCATAATCCACTACATGATACGAGCTATAGTCCGGGCGGTAGTGATTTTTCATTGTCGTGTTGGCATGACTGACGGCTATCTGATTAAATTTATTGTCGCCGCCATGTTTTGATACCCATTCCAGCAATTCCAGGTTCATCATATTGTCGATAATCACCGGACATTTAAAGTTTTTATTGGAATCCCACGACTGGATGGATTCGATGGCTGGCCGGTATCTTGTTGACAGGGCGGCGGCTGCCGCAAAAATTACCTCTTTGTATGCCGGATCTTTCGTGATCTGGTAAGCGGTTCCAAAGCTGCAGAACATTTTAAAACCCTGATCATGGCTTCCGGTATATGATTTTTCCTTTTCTAAAATGGTCAGCCGCCTTTCCGCTTCTTTTTTAATGACACTGTCTTTTGTGGCAGCGTACAGCATCCACAGGGTACCCGGATAAAAACCACTGCACCACCAGCGGGTATTGCTGGTTACCAGTTCTTTTTTGGCGGAATCGTAGGTTCTTGGCATCCGGTCGGGCGGAAGCTGCCGCATAAGAAACTTATATTGCTGAGCAGCAAAATGCAGGTCCTCTTTGATCAGTTGCTTCATCGGCTGCTGAGAAGTTTGCCCGAAGGTTATGAGAGCCAGTAAAAAATTTAAAATAATCAGGCTAATCTGCTTCATATATTTATTTGGAATGTTCTGGAATGTTCATGCCGGATCAGGTGGACATACGCCTGATTAATTCAACAGGGGTAAGGATCTGCGGAAAATCGGCCGGAACTTTGGTTATATTATTTTTCAGGATTTTTAACAGCTCGGTTACAATAACTTTTCCAATGGTTGCCGGGAACTGTTCAATGGTCGTAATAGAAGGAGAAACAATGGAGGACCTTGGATCATTGGAGTAGCCGACGATTTTTAATTCAGCAGGAACCTGGATATTGATTTCCTTTGCAAAATGGAGCGCTTCCAGCGCGGTTACGTCATTTACCGCAAAGACGGCGTCCGGATAAGGCTTTTTTGCAAACAGCCGGCCCATCGTCTTCCTCGCATTTTCGGCGTTCAGCTCGTGGTAAAAAATAAAGTTATTTAATACCGGTATCCCGTGTTGCTGGAGAGCTCGCTTAAAACCTGCAAACCGGTCGATGTAGATGCTGCAGACCAGCGGGCCGGATATATAAGCAATCCGTTTACAGCCCAGCTCAATTAAATGGGAAGCCCCGATATAACCGCCGCGGAAATCGTCCCCCTTGATGATCGCAGCCGGATAAGGTTTTACCGGAACGCGGTCGTAAAAAATAACCGGAATATTATTCTGGGTCAGTATATCAAAATGACTGAAATCCGTTGTAAATAAGGTACAGGCGACAATCACGGCATCTACCCGGGAAGCGTAGAGGGTCTGCGCCAGGTCTTTTTCCACTTCCAGCGAATCGTTGGACTGACAGATGATCAGGTTATACCCGTGCGTGTGCAATCCGTTCTGAATGGTGGTGATGATCTCCGCATGCACAAACATAGAAATGCGTGGCACGATGAGACCAATGGTATTGGTTTTATTGGTACGAAGCCCGGACGCCATCGCATTGCGCTTATAGCCTACCTGTTTCACCATGGCCAGCACTTTGCTTCTCGTGGACTGATGCACGTGGGGATGATTGTTCAATACCCTGGAAATCGTGGCCGGGGACAGCTTTAGAATTTTGGCTATGTCGTGAATGGAATTCCTCTTAGCTGGTTTTTTTTTCATATCCCATATATAAGCCGGACGCTGATTCCCGGATTCGCAACGCGAAGATCAACTTTATTTTAACTTCACCCGCAAAGGAAGACCAGCACTACCCTCCACAAAATCTGAAATCGGTTTCATCTGAATACCAAAAGGATCATCCGCACGAGTGTCAGTCTGCGGGTAAAAAATGAATTCCTGCCCCCTGATCACATGCTCCCGCTCAGGAAAAGGCTTATACCCCGCCCCGCCCACCGGCTCCAAACTTGGGGAAAAAAGCTGGAATCGTTTTCAGAAAAGGAAGATTTATTTACTGAAACGTTTTCGTAAAAACAGACCGATAAAGGAAGACGATAATCACTTTTTGTGAAACAGAATAGCTAATTTTCTATGTCTAACCCTTTTTTAAACGGAAATCTTTGCGCATTATGAAATTATCCGGTCTGTTTGCCATTTTCCTGTTGCCGTTATTTATCAGTCATCCTATCCATGCCCAGGCCGACCATATCGGTTCATCCTTTCAATTGCCCGCCCATCCCCGGATCCTGATGCTCAAAGGGGAGGAAACCAGCATTAAGAAAACCATTGGCAACGATAAGGTATGGATGCAATTGGAGCAGGCAATACTGGACGAATCCGATCAGTTGTTATCCGCTCCTCCCGTCGAAAGAATCAAGATCGGCCGCCGCCTGCTCGACAAGTCGCGGGAGGCCCTTCGCAGGATATTCTTCCTTTCTTACGCTTACCGGATGACCGGTGACCAGAAGTACGCAAAGCGTGCGGAAAAAGAGTTGCTGGCTACGTCGGCATTCAGCGACTGGAACCCTTCCCATTTCCTGGATGTGGCGGAAATGACCATGGCGGTCTCCATCGGATACGACTGGTTGTATGACCGGTTATCTCCACAAAGCAGATCCATCATTAAGGAAGCCATTTTGAAAAAGGGCATCGAGCCCTCCCTCGATCCAAAAAATAACAGCTGGCTCCGGGTTGAACACAACTGGAATCAGGTATGCAATGCCGGTATGTGCTACGGAGCCATGGCTATATACGAAGACGATCCCGAACTGGCGAGACAAATCATTAACCGGAGTATTGACGCCGTTCCCCTGGCCATGAAGGATTACGCTCCGGATGGCGTTTATCCGGAAGGTTACGGTTACTGGGGATACGGAACCAGCTTTAATGTGATGCTCATCAGCGCGCTGGATAAATTATTCGGAAATGATTCCGGGCTGAGCGATATGCCGGGTTTTTTGAAGACGGCAGGCTTCCTGGAAAATATGACCGGACCCTCCGGCAAGCCCTTTAATTATTCCGATGCGGGAGAAGGAGGCGGTCTCGAACCGGCCATGTTCTGGTTTGCGTCAAAACTAAAAGATCCTGCTTTATTATGGGTTGAACGCAGCCGCCTGTTAAACGACGGGGCAAAAAACCAGGTGCATAACCGGCTGCTGCCCGCGGTGCTCTTATGGAGCAGCGGATTAAATCTCAATAGCATACGGCCGCCGGAAAAAAACATGTGGACGGGACAGGGAAAGAATCCGGTAGCTCTTATGCGAACATCCTGGACGGATTCCAATGCAATTTATGTGGCCATGAAAGGCGGTTCTGTTTCGGTGAACCATGCCCATATGGATGTAGGCTCTTTTGTGATGGACGCCGACGGAGTGCGGTGGGCCATGGATTTCGGCATGCAGGAATACGAATCGCTGGAGTCAAAGGGGATGCAAATCTTTGGGAGGACGCAGGATGCACAGCGGTGGACGGTTTTCCGTTACAGCAACCTCGTTCATAATACGATTACTGTAAATGGCCTGCAGCAGCGCGTAACAGGTCATGCTCCGATAACCAGTTCTTCCCCGTCAACATCATTTATGTACGCCATAACGGATCTGACAGCCGTGTACAAAGGAGCGGTAGCAAAAGCAAACCGCGGAATTGCCATTGTGGACCAGCAATATGTTGTAGTCCGGGATGAGATCCGGGCACTGGATACGCCGACAACCATCCGGTGGACCTTACTAACACGGGCCAGCGTAAAGATCACCGGCGAAAACACAGCGGAGCTGACGAAAGATGGCAAAAAACTTTTACTGCGCGTTCATTCACCCGATAAGGTTAGCATGAAGACCTGGTCCACCGATCCGCCAAACAGCTATGATGCGCCCAATCCCGGTACCATTCTGGTTGGCTTCGAATTGCAGATTCCTGCCAATGCCAGTACGGAAAGTACGGTAGAACTGATACCGGAGAAAGCAATAAATAAAGCAAATAAAAAAATAGCTCCCCTGCAAGACTGGAACGAGCACGGAAACTGATTTATAAAAAGTACTATTGCTGCCAGATAAAGCAAATAAAAATATCATCCGGCAAAGTCCGGGTGATTGCTAAAATCGCGATATGAAAAAAATCACGCTGCTACTTTTTGTACTGATTGCCGGTTTACAGCTTTCCGCGCAGGATCAAAATCTTTTGAGCGGAAGATATTCAGCCGACAGTTTGAAAATGCTCTTGATTCCGGTCGATCAATGGACGCCCTTTCCAAAAATCAATGACCGGGACGGTTGGGCAAAAGCAGACGGGCCCATGATGAAGGCATTGGTAAAACGAGCGGAGTCCTATATCAACTACGACTGGCCCTCTATTCCCGCAACCACCTCGCTGTTAATACAACGCACAGGCAACCGGAGTGAATACGAAAGCATCAGCTTTAAAAAAAGGGAAGTGCTGGGAACCCTGGTGCTGGCGGAAGTATACGAAAACAAAGGAAGGTTTATTGATCCGATCATCAACGGCGTCTGGAATATCTGTGAAGAGTCCTGGTGGGGCGCCCCGGCGCATCTTCCCCGCACAAAAGCCTATTCCGGCTTAATGGATGTATCTGCGCCATTTGTTGAATTGTTCGGCGCCGAAACCGCCTGCTTTCTTTCCTGGGTCGATTATTTTGTTGGCGACAAACTGGATGCGGTGTCGCCGCAGATCAGAAAACGCATTTATTATGAAGTAAACAACCGGATCTTTCAGCCCCTGATGACGAAGCCGCACGGGTGGATGACAAAGAATGCCAATGGGCGTCCGCCGAACAACTGGAATCCCTGGATCTGTTCAAACTGGCTGAACGCGGCCCTGCTGCTGGAAAAAGATGAAGCAAAACGGACCGCCATGGTTTCCAAAATACTTACGGTACTTGACCAGTTTGTAAATCCCTATCCGCAGGACGGAGGTTGTGATGAAGGCCCGGGTTACTGGGGTGCGGCGGCGGCTTCCTTATACGATAATATCGCCATGCTGAACCTGGCTACCCATAATGCCTTCCAATATGTGTTTGAAGATGAAAAAATTAAAAACATGGGGCGATTCATTTACCGGGCGCAGATCGGGAAAAAATACTTTTTAGATTTCGCCGACGCAGATCCGCAACCCGGAATGGCGGCCAGCATGATCTATCGCTTTGGCAAAGACATCAACGACCCGGACATGATGAAGTTCGGCGCTTTTTATCGCGAGCCGGAGGATGGGAGGATTGGCCGGTTTCACTATTTCAGGAACCTCTATGCGCTTTTTATGCAGGATGAATATCAGAAAGCGCCGCAGGGTCTGCCTTTGCCCGCAGACGTCTGGCTGCCCGGTATACAGGTGATGATCGCCCGCGACAAGGAGGGAAGTACGGATGGCCTGTTTCTCGCGGCCAAAGGCGGAAACAATGATGAAAGCCACAATCACAACGATGTCGGCAATTTTATCGTTTACAATAACGGCCTGCCTGTACTAATTGACGTGGGCAGGGGCACGTACACCCGGAAAACATTCAGCAATCAGCGCTATGATATCTGGTCCAACTGTTCCGACTTTCATAACCTGCCAACTATTAACGGGGTCACGGAACCCGCGGGTGCAAAGTATAAAGCCGAACAGGTGGTTTATAAAAAAGAAAAGAAATCCGCCAGTTTTTCACTGGATATTCGGAACGCCTACCCTGCAACCGCAGGCATCAGGTCATGGCATCGTACCATACGGCTGAACAGGGGAAAGAATGTTGAACTGAACGATGTGATCTCCCTGGATGCCGCCAATAAAATAACCGAACATTTTATGACCTGTTATCCGGCCGAAGTGCTAAAGCCCGGTACGCTGGTTATTCATTCCCTGTCTGAAGATGGAGGGGCTATGGATTTTCTAATGCAATACAATGCAAAACAGTTAAGACCGGCTATCGAAAAAGTTCCGCTGACGGCCCCGGAGGACCAGGGCATTAAAGAAAAATGGGGCGATCATATTTACAGGATAAATTTTGAAGTTGTTTCACCCAAAGCCAGCGATCATATCCGCTTCACGATTGCTGCAAAATAGCTTCGGCCCCTGCGAATTAAACCAACGATGAAAAATTATTTTATGCGTGGACATATCCAATTTACCCGGTTTATAAAAAATACATGTACAATGCAGCGCGTTACAAAAAAGGCTTTTGCGCTACTTGTCGTAATCTGCTGTGGCGCCCTGGCATCCTCCGGAATTCCCCCGCATGATCTTTCCGGAATGCGGATTGCTCCGGAAGACTCCATCCTGGCAACGCTGAAGAAGGAACATCCGAGACTGATGGCCACAACGGCAGATTTTGAAAGGATTGGCCGCGAAAAGGAATCAGATCCTTATGTAAAGGAAGCCTTTGAGAAAATATACGAAAGCGGAAATATGATATTGGCTGAACCGGCCAGTCAGTTTGCAACGCCGGATGGCCTAAGACTGCCGGCTTCCGGCAGGGTGGCCAGCCGCATTACCACCCTTGCTTTTCTATACCGGCTGACCAAAGAAAAGAAATTTGCGGAGCGCGCCTGGCTTGAACTGGATGCGGCTTCGCAGTTTCCCAACTGGAATCCAAAACATTTTCTGGACGATGCCACGATGACCTATGCCTTTGCCCTGGGATACGACTGGTTATTCGATTACTGGAATGATGATCAGAAAAGAATTATCAAATCCGCCATCATCGAAAAAGGACTTTCGCGGGCGCTGCTGGCCTATGAAAAACTTGCCATACGAAATGAGGGCTGGTGGACGGACGTGCCGCATAACTGGAACCAGGTCTGCAATGGCGGCATCGGTATCGGCGCGCTGGCCATCGCAGATGAAGAACCCGCACTGGCCTCGCGTATTCTCAAAGAAATATTACAGCGACTGCCCATTGCCATGAAACATTTCGCACCCGACGGAGCCTGGAATGAGGGACCCGGATACTGGAGTTACGCCACGCGGTATAATGTGGCCATTATCGCTTCCCTGAAGAGCGCATTGGGCACGGACTTCGGATTATCCTCCATGAAAGGCTTTTCAAAAACCGGGCTCTTTCCGGTTTATAACAGCAGCCCCATCAATAAATCTTTTAATTATGCCGACGGCGGGGAAGGAAGTACCGCTGCAGCGCAAATGTTCTGGTTTGCACGTGAATTTAATCAGCCCGCAGTGGCCACTTATCTGTATAAATTTAAACCTGCCGATCCGCTTGCCCTGATATGGTACGATCCGAAACTGGTAAATGACAAAGAGCAGTTTTCTCCCGATATCTATTTTCGCGAAGCCGAAGTAGTAACCATGCGGAGCAGATGGAACGATTCGCTGGCAACATTCGTAGCATGTAAGGCAGGCAGCAACAGAGCCAATCACAGTCATCTGGATCTCGGTAGTTTTGTTTTGGACGCCCTGGGCGAAAGGTGGATTTTGGATCTCGGTGCGGACAATTATAACATACCGGAGTATTTTAATTCCGGCGCCCATGGCCGTCGGTGGACCTATTACCGCACCCGCGCAGAGGGCCATAATACGCTGGTAATAAATCCGGGCAGGGAGCCCGATCAGGATCCGCTGGCTGACACAAAAGTAACCAGGGCGGAGGGTACCGGTGATGAAAGCTATGCCATCATGGACCTCACACCTGCTTATGCGGCCGGCGGATCTTCTGTGAAACGCGGTATTGCGCTAACCGGAAATCGGCAGTCCGTTGTTATCGCCGATGAGATCAGTAATCAAAACCCGGCTGATGTCTATTGGTTTGCCCATACCCGCGCATCCATTAAGCTAAGTCGTGATAAAAAATCCGCTATATTGAGTCAGCACGGAAAGAAATATATTGCCACAATTGTCGCGCCTGCAAATGCGGTATTCACGGTAATGGACGCCAAACCGTTGCCGGCTTCGCCCCAGCCCAGTGAAAACAATCCCAACAAAGGCGTTCAGAAATTAAGCATTCACCTGACCAGCTCCGGCAAAACCAATATCATTGTTGTATTTCATGGAGAGAAAGGCAAAGTGAAGACAGGAAGAGCGAAGCCTGTAGGGGAATGGTGATTCACTCCATCCCAATCAGCTTCTCCGCGCTGATCTTCTCCTGTGCAACATGATCCCCATTGCCTGCATATTGATTGGCGGTTATACCCGCGTTTTTAGCAGCGTAGGATTCCAGTCCCCAACCCGCATTAAAATGGATGCGGTTATGGCTGACCGTTATATTTTCGGATCCGTTCTGAAGAAATTCGATCATGATACCACTGCGGTCATTTCCCTCGATGAGGTTGTCTCTTACTGAAATATCTTTACTTTCCGTAATGAGCATCCCATACCATCCGTTGCGCGCCACTTCACAGTTGCTCACGGCTGTGTTCCGGCAGTGATCCAGCGCAATCCCGCATCCGTAGGGGGATGTGTCGAACCGGCTGTCTTTGATGTTTACTCCCGTGCAGTGCAGAAGGAGGAGGTTGTGCAGGAGTCGTTGGCCCGGCGGTACGCTTACTCCATTTTCCGTGAAATCACAACCGGTGATCCGGACATCCCCTGCGCCACTGATGGACAGGCCGCTGTACGTGCAGTTTCTAATCGTGACATGCAGAAAATTCAGATGCTGCATCTCTCCTTCTTTCGAAGAACGGAAAAGAATGCCGCCCCGGTTATAGCCTCCCCGGTAAGAACGCCGGCTGTTCGGATCGGTGCCAGGATCGGTCTTGTTGGAACCTTCTATTACCAGATCGCGGATTGTAATATCATGCAGATCATTGTCTGCATTGATCATTGCCTCCCGTTCACCCGAAGCGGGATCGAGAAATAATATTGTGCCTTCTCCTTCTCCGCAAAGGGTTACGCCACTTGGAATCTTTAATGTGTGCGGAAAACTATGGATGCCGTTTTTTACCAGTACCCAACTCTTTTTCACTGCCGCGGAATCCAGGGCTTCCTGAACAGACTGGCCAGGTGAAACGATGATGGCATCATCCGGAATTTTTACAGCTGTAGCAGCGCCGGCCCCGGCAATATAACCGGTCGTGCTGATTTCAGGCGCGCCCTTTCTTATTGCCGGTTTCCCTGCGGGCGCACGAACGGCCGTCAATATACTACGGGAAGCTTTGGACCTTATGGAATCTGCCGCTTTTTTTGTCCAGGGCATATCGACACCCATTGCGGTATAATGCCGGTAAACATATTCATAATCGTCACGAAGGATTCTGGATCTTTCGGACTTCTTTCCATAACTGTACGGTTCTTCGCCGAGCAAAAAGCGGGCGGTATATTCATAGCCGAGTGCGATCCGGTTATTTCCGACGGAAAAAAGATCCGTCCCCTGCGTAAAGGCAACCTGTGCGGCGCCCGCAAATTCACCAAGGCCCAGTTGCACATGGCCCTGATCGCGCATGGTTTCCTGGCACTGGCCGCTGGGATAAATATATTTAAAAATGCTGCCGTTCACGGGCCCATGCAGAAAATGATCAACCGCATTATTAAACATTTTGCGATCGTTCGTGAATATGGCGATGGACAGGATGGTATGAATGATAGCCCCGTCCCAGTTGCCGTTGGCCTGCGGATAATAATACCGTATCAGCGGATAATATACTGTCAGCAGCATGTTTGTGAAACTGCCGATATCATTTTGCAGCCAGCCGGAACCGGAATAGCGTAAGATCTCTGCCGCATTGCAAAGCACATGACCCGTCCATGCCGCCAGCAGTTTGGCATCGTTATAATCAAGATCCCACAATACCGGGGACCAGGCATTCAGTATCTCAATCGCTTTATCGGCGTATACCTTCTTATGGGTGATATACCAAACCAGCGCACAGTTATAAGCCATGCCGGCGCTGCGCGACAGGTCATCGCCGCCGATATTGGGTTTACCATACGGTCCGCGAAGCACGTGGGTGTACGGCTTCACCACAAAGTTTGTATCGGCGGCGGCCAGTAACCTGTCAAAAGCGCCCTTCCAGGGCTGCGTGCCGTCCAGCACTAATTTCTTCATATAGGTCAGATCCTGTAATCGCTGATCAATACCCGGATGAACAAATGGTTGCGCCGAACTCTTTTGTGGTAAACAGAGGGTAAGCACAGCAAAGGCAGCAAGCGCAAAATGGATCAGCCTCATACCAGATCAATTATAATGCAAGTCGTTTTATGCTGATGACCGCAGTTCCGTCACTTTTTACCGAATTGATATAGATATAGGCCCGGTATTTAGCATCCGCGGTCTCTATCCATGCGCCGGCCTCGGCCTTCAGATTAATAGCATAGTCCGGAGCGTTGGTAAAATCAAGTTTCTGAAAATCAACGTCGTCAATATAAATACCGTATTGCAGGAGCGCCAGGTTATAGTCCTGCAGGTTAAATACTTTTATCAGCTTCGAATTTCTGCTGACGCCCGCGGGCAGCATCACGCCGGGAAGATAATTTGTGTCCGCAGCCGGAGAAACCAGCGCGTGGTTAAACGCGCTGCTGTCAAATTTCCGGTACACATATACCAGATCAATCTTGTCCGGATTGGCGGCCGCAGCAGTGGAATCATAAACGGTCATGTCTGCAATAGAAATATAAGCCATCTTATCCGTACTCACTTTCAGATTACGCACCATATCCATTTTCGCAATTGTATAGGGTCCCATGGAGAAACTGGCCGTTTCGCCGTTACTACTTTTGGTTGTGAAAGTAAAATTCACTGTTTTGCCGCGGGCCTCATCCGGTATCACGTAGTAATAGCGGAGCGTTGTGGCGAAAGTGTCTGTTGTAAAAGTAACGGCTGTATTGGTGCCTTTGGTAACGGATGAATCGCCGATGGGAATTCCTACATCAACACCGCCCTGGTCTGTATAGTAAGATTTATTTTCCATGTAGGTGCCCGGAGCGCCGGCAATGGAAGCTTCCACTTCAGCAGAAACAAGTTTTCCTTTGGCCGGCAGTATGGCCATGGCATAGGCAAATTCGATCTTCTGGCCGACAATATTGGGGCCCAGGGTTCGCTTGATGCAGTCATTCTGCAAAACATCCTTTGGTGTCGGCAGTGCATATTCCTGTTTCTTGCAGGCAACTACCAATAGCAGTAAAGCCGCCGGTAAAAAGGAGTAATGATATATTTTTCTGCGTTGCATTATAATGAGTTTTGAGTTTAACAATTACTGCCGCGGCTGTACAGTGATATTGACACTGTATGGTTTTTTAATCTGCCGGTTGCCGGATATCACCGTATATACTTTTGGGTGCGCGAGATCGGAAAAATCAACTTTACCGGTAATCTTGGGATCCAGTTTGCAGTCGCTCGCCAGCGTGAACTGCGGATACAGATTTTTCAAATCCGTACCGAACTGCACGGTCACATCAATCGTCTGCGCGGTTGTATCAATAACCGCTGCACCCACCCGCACGGTAACAAAATCGGTTCCGAGCAGTTCAAAACTGCTTACATAACATTCCTGCCTTGTGGTAATGAGCAGTCCGTCTTCATCCACCGGAAAATCTTTTTTGCAGGCTGACCAGGTGCAGGCCGCCACTAAAAGGATCAGGACGATATTGATATACTTCTTCATTATTTTACGTATTAGATATAAAAGGTTTCCGTTTTAAGCTTTATCTCCAGGGAATATTCTGGGTAAGGTTCGGGTTCTTGTCCCGTTCGCTGGGCGGAATCCGGAAAATATAATCCTGCGCATACTCGCGGTCGGAAGTATTCTGAAAATATCTTTGCTGGTTGGCTCCCTGGGTATCGATCCGCCATACACCCGGACTGCCGGGAGGTCCCCATACTCTTTCCAATGCCCTCCAGCGGCGCAGATCGAATGAACGCTGTCCTTCCCCGATCAGTTCCACAATCCTTTCCTGTTCAATCGCATCAAAAAAAGTTTGATAGTCGGCCGTTTTGGAAGGATCCAGTGCCGGCAGGTTTCCGCGGTGCCGCACTTTGTTCACGAGATCAATGGCATCCATCTGTGGACCATTCACTTCGTTGGTTGCTTCCGCATACATCAGGTAAACATCGGCCAGTCGCATAACGGGCCATGCATAGTCGCCATCGCTTCTCCCCTGCCCCGCATAGTTGCGGACAAATTTGCGAAACACATATCCTGAATTGCATCCGTCTGTGTTATAGGTGATATATGGCGTGCCATCGATTGTTACATGTCCTGCCCAGGTTTTATAAATAAACGGAACGAAGCCGGTGGACTTCAGGGAGGCCATGCCGATGCTCATTTCATAATCCCATTCGATGGTGGATTTCATGCGGTAATCCCGGTTCCGGTAACTGTCCGGGTTAACCGCAGAATTGGGCGCGGTCCTGGCCGTGGGATCGGTGGTGGGGTTCATGGGAATCAGCGGGGTTACAAAATCACCGGTAATGGTTGACTGGTACCGGTCTGCGATTTCATAGCGTGGCGCAACCCAGCACTGGGATCCTTCGTGGGAACGTCCCGCAAAATCACGCATCAGTTCCTCGCCCTGGCCGGTGCCGGTTCCCCCGTGGGTGAACACCATGATCATTTCAGAATTGCCGTTTGCCTTGGGAGTAAACAGGTAGTAATAATTGGGAAGAACATCCGCTTTGCCGAGAGAATCTATATCGCCGGGTTCGCCGTTCATGTAAAGGCTCAGGCCATAATTATCTATTACAGATTTAAAATCTGCAGCGGCCGCAGTATAAGCAGCTGTTGCTTCGCTTGCACTGGGTGTAAATCCTTCCAGTTCGGGCCATCCGTTCTTATTCCAGGAAGCCCAGTAGAGTTCCAGCTTACCGCGAAAGGCGAGCGCTGCCGGCTTTGAGGCCCTGCCCAGCTCAGCTGCATGCTCGGGCAGTTTGTCAAATGCATAATTAAAATCGGCCAGGATGGAATCCTTTACCTGGCCGATGGGAGTGCGTGCCAAATCTGACACTGCCTGGTTTTCACTTACTACGTTGGTAAAGTAGGGAACATCGCCCCACATCGAAATGAGTTTGAAATAAGCCATCCCGCGCAGCAGGGCGGATTCTCCTTTAATGGTTTCCAGCACATCGGTGGTTCCCGTTGTGCCAGCCTCCATTTTATTCACATTGTCGATGACATAGTTGGCGCGGTTCACGGCCCCGTAGAGATACCTGTACATTTTATCGAATGATCCCGCATAGCCGGAGGGATTATAATTTCCGCCGTTATAAGCATCTCCCCTTGAAAGGTTGCCGCTGGTTGTGCTGGTACCGCGGGCCCGGACATACTCTCCCTGTCCGTCGAAATAATAATCTCGGTCGAAACAGGGTCTTGCTGCAGCATACAAACCCATCAGTCCGGAAACCGCATCAGCTTCCGTTTTCCAGAAAGCGTTGGCGGGCAATTCGGTGGTCGGCTGCTGATCGAGCAGGTTTTTTCTGCAGGAGATCTGTAATATCATGCATCCACCCAGTATGGTAATCAGCAGTATCGAAGAAATCAGTCTTGTCTTTTTCATAATTAAGCAGTTTAAAATACCAGTTGAATGGAAAGCGAATAAGCTTTATTAATGGGATAGAGATTATTGTTATTTCCATCCTTTTCGGGATCGAGCCCGCGGTACGACGTAATGGTCAGCAGGTTTTCTGCCGAACCTGCTATCCGTAAACTGGTAATACCGAGTTTATTATAAATCTTTTGCGGAATGGTATAACCCAGCTGAAGATTTTTCAACCGGATATAGCTCATATCATCCAGCCAGAAAGTAGTGGTCGTTGTATTATTCCCGTTGCCACCCATCCTTGGCCATGCGCCGCCGCGGTTTTCCACCGACCAGGGATTATTCCAGTGATCCCAGGTGGTTGCATAGCGGCTCGTTCCGAAATTGACGTTATTAAATGCGTTCAGCCAAAAGTCCTTCCGCCCGGTTGAAGCCTGAAAAAGAAAACCGAGATCAATTCCTTTCCAGGAAACATAACCATTCAATCCGAAATAGGCTGTGGGCCGGTCGCGCTGGATATTGGGATATGCTTTCTGATCGTTCCCATCTATACGGCCGTCGCCGTTGAGATCCTTGCGCAGCAGGTCGCCGGGGGAAGCACCCTGTGGCGTTGCATTATATACGTCTGCCCAGGTTTGTGCAATGCCTGCATCCTGGTATGCATACAGGAAATTGTAGGGCATATCGAGAAAAATATTATTGCCGCTGGTTGTGGCGCCGCGCGCAATAAATTCATTCCATTCTTCCAGTCTGTTCCGGTTATAAGAAGCATTCACACTGATTCCATAATTAAACGCACCCGCATGATCTTTCCAGGAAATGGTTCCTTCAAAACCGCGGTTCCTTACTTTGCCGATATTGGTGCGGGGTGCGTCGAACGCGCCCGTTAGCAGGATCGATAAATCGGAAGGCCGCACGAGCCCGGTAGTCAGCCGGTCGTAATAATCAAATTCCGTGGTCAGGCGGTTGTCGAGGAAGCCCAGTTCCAGGCCGAGGTCGAACACATTGGTTGCTTCCCAGCTCAGGTTCTTGTTGATCAGTTTGGTGTTGACAAATCCCCGGGTTACACCGTTCGCAATAATGTAATTATTTGCTTCCAGCGTTGGCTGCTGTTCATACCGCCCGATGCCGCTGTTATTACCCAGACTTCCATAGGAAGCCCGCAGCTTTCCATTGCTTAAGAATTTGCTGAGGAAGGGCCGCAGGAAATTTTCTTCTGTAAACTTCCATCCCAATGCGAGCGAAGGGAAGAATCCATATTGCTGGCCCTCCGCAAATTTCGAAGAGCCGTCCACGCGGAAGTTTGCTTCCAGGAGGTATTTATTATATGCCGTGTAATTCACACGGCCGATATAGGAACGAAGTCCTTCCGTACTGGAATTTCCACCGGTGCTCTGTATATCTGTTAATGCCGCATCAATTTCATGCAGGGTTGGAAAGAGGCGGTCATTCCTGGAACTTCCCTGAAACCGGTCGTACCAGTATTCTTCGCTGTACACAAACAGCGCGGACACATCGTGATTGCCTCCAAAATTGGTATGATAGTTCAACCGGGCATTCATGAGTGTTTTATAGCCTGTATTGGTGTTGTTGGAAACCCCTGCATTGGGTCCGACATACACGCGGCTGCCAAAGGAGTTGGTCTGGAAATTAAAGGCCTGGTTGGGCATATTGGCAGTCCAGGCAAACTGATTGTAATAATTGAGTGCATAGTCCACACCGGCTGTCAATCCCTTTACCGGCGTCCAGTCCCAGTACATGCTGGCATTGGCTTCCTGGCGTTCCTGATGATTCGGCGAATTTACATAAACCGTATACGGATTATATGCCTGCGGATCTTCTCCATAAGCCATTACGCCGCCGTAATTTCCCGAAACCGGATCATAAGGTGTTATTCCGGCAATCGCATATTGCATATCGAAGCCGGCCGTATTGGTTGCCGTAGGATCCGTGTATCCTTCCAGCAGGGCATAGTTGAATTTTGACCAGTTGCCGTTGAAGCGGATACCCGTGTTCATATTGTTGCGCAGCTTGTAATCAAAATTAAAGCGGGCATTGTACTGATTATAATCGTTGTTGATCTGCAATCCCTCCTCATTCTTCATGCCCACGGAAGCAAAAAAATTCGATTTGTCGCCGCCACCCACTGCAGAAACATTGTAATCCTGCAAAGAGCCGTCCCGCATGATGACATTCCACCAGTCCGTATTCGGATAACGCAGGGGATCAATCATGCCAAGCGCCATCCATTGATCGATGGTGCCGTTTTTATACAGCTGGTTCGAGGGCAAAGTATTGGTCGCAGCCCTTCTTTGTTCCAGCGTCAGGGAGCGGGGATAGTCCGCCATGAAGGCAAAACTTTTGGTTGGTTTTTCGAGCGCCATATTCGCGCTGGCGGTCACCACCGTTTTTTTCATTCCCTTACCGGATTTGGTGGTGATGAGGATGACGCCGTTGGCGGCCCGGGATCCGTAAACGGAAGCGGAAGTGGCATCTTTCAAAACGGATATGGATTCAATATCATTTACGTTCACGCGGTTGATGTCCACATCGGGCATTCCATCCACAACGATCAGGGGATCGCTGTTATTGGAAGTTCCGAGACCCCGGATGAGCAGGGAGGCGCCATTACTGCCGGCCATGCCGGTGGTTTGCGTAGCTGCCAGCCCCGGTACCAGACCACTCAGTCCGGCGGTGATATTGGGCAAAGCGCGTGCGGTCATTTTCTGGTCTACGTTTACCGTTGACACTGCGCCGACAAGGTTTACTTTTCTTTGTCGTCCGTAACCCACGACCACCACGTCCGACAGACCGCCGACTTTTAATTTCAGCCCGATATCATACACATTGTTGTTTCCAATCACGACCGTAGCCGTTTCCGTATTGGTGGAAGAAAAAACAACTGTTGCACCCGGGGCAGCCTGAAGGGAATAATGTCCGTTAGCGTCCGTTTTGGTTCCTGTTTTCGTATTCTGCACGATCACGGAAACATCCGGTACGGGATTGCCTGATTCGTCCGTCACCATTCCTGAAATCGTTTTCAATTGAGCCAGGGAAAATAAGGGAAAACAGAGTAAGAGTGGGAGGAGCTTCAGTGCAAATAATGTGAATCTTATCCGCAGATGGTGGGTCTGTATCATACGCAAGCAGTTTTCGGTTTAAATTATAGCAGTCCCAAACTTGGCAAAAAAAACTGGAATCGTTTTCATATCTTAACAATTTATTTACGAAAACGTTTGAGTAATTGCGGGGGAAATCAGGACGCGGAAGGTTAGTTCGTCGCTGGCAGTTCGTAATCAGGATGGGGTAAAAATTTCCCAACATCGATCCGGCGCATGAAAAATTTCTTATAAAATTGCGCGTAGCGAAGCCCTCCCGGTATGGATCGTATGGCCTTCGCCGGGCTTGCGTCCTTCGTACTGAATGCTGAGTTCCAGATTATTTCCCAGCTTTTTTGTAAGGTCGAGGTTCCAGAGATAGTTTTTGCCGGGCAGCAGGCCGTCCAGCATGATATAGCTGACCGTACTGTTGGTATTGCCGGTATAATGAATATCGCTGTAGGTGAATTTGGCCTGGAGGGAAGTATTCGATACCAGGTTATATTTTGCATCGGTATTGATGGAACCTGAATAATAAGTATCCCCGCCGTACTGCGCCGCGTTCTTTTTTTCGGCATACCGGTAACCCAGGGTGATGCGCAGGTTGGCGCGCCGCGTGAAACTGATATCCGGTTCAACCGAATACTGGTTCACGCTATAATTGCTGTTGTCGAAATTGGAACTGCTGGTAAATAAATAATTGATCCCTTTCTTTGAAGTGGAAGTGAGCAGAAAAGAACGGGAGATATTCCAGCGCGTGCGCAGGTTCCACTCCCTGAGCGACTGGGTCTGATAACCGTAGGTTAAAAGCGATTTCGAAATATTCTGGTTATTGCTGACATCAAATCCCCATTTCGAATTCATCTTATTATAGGAAAAGGAATTGACCAGCACGGATGAACGGGTAATCAGTGAAGTGTCATTCAACGGCGCTTTAAATGGATTCATCTGAATAAATCCATGCGCCTGTTCTTTCTGGCTCAGCTGAAGGGAGGATTGCAGAAACAGATTCGAGAGGAATTTTTTAAATCCGGTGGCCTTAGCACCCAGCAGCATCCGAGGATTTAACATCACACTGTAATTAAAAGTGCTGTAGTTGGCTTTCACATAATCGTTGGTAGGCGTAAAGATCCGGATGAAATTTGCCTGATCGGCGTATTGTGCAATCACAAATTCATTGAGCTGCTGCACCCCATCTTTATTGAGGTCAATCCAGGTGTATTGCCCGGTGCCCACCGGAACGGAAATATAGGTATAGGCACGTTTCTGTTCCTGGCCCGAACCCACTTCATACAATGCGTTTCCCGCGACCATTCCCTTCCATTCATTCATACTGTACTCCGCGCGGGCTAGCAGACTGTTATCCGGTTTTTGTGTAGTAACCGCTGCATTGATCACCTGCAGGCTCCGGTAGGTTGCATTGATACGGACCTGTTCATGTTTGCTTTTTGTCAGGTCCGTATACACATTAATGTTCTGGCTCCGATCCGCACGCGCCAGGTTTTTGCCGAAGGGATAGGCATCTTCCCGGTAGAAATACGTTGCGCCCCATTTATTCGGATTTTTCTCCGGGGATTTTAAATAAGCCTGAACAATGGAAAAAGAATAGCTGTCGAAGGAAACAGAATCGCTGATCTTATTTCTTTGTTCATTCTTTTCGAGAGAGTAATTGAATCCGACTGTATAGTTTTTCAGCTGCTTCAGGGTCTTCGAAATATCTACCGAAGGACGAAGCAGGTATCCGTTATTGATATCACCCCGGTCGGTCGTCCAGCTCAGCTGGTCGTTAAAACGCCAGCCGGCAAGATCCGTGGCATGTCCGATCGTATTGCGGATGCCGTTGAAAGAGCTGCCGCGGTTATAGCCCGCCAACTCATAACGGATTTCATTTTTCTTTTTATTGCTCAGCTTCAGCGCTGCATTGTAAAAAGTCTCATTGGCCTGCGGCTGTTGCAGGGGCAGGCCCCAGTCGCGCAGGAATTCCACAGGGCGCAGTCTTTCCAGCGGCTGAAAACGTGCATCCACATACTCATAGGCAAGAGAAGTACCCAGTTCCAGGCCTTTGGATGAATTTTTAAAAGGATGTAAATTCTTCAGCGTTGTTTTGATGGCGTTTCCGACATCATTACCCTTGTCGATCCCGGAAAGTGTATTCACATCAAACCTGCTGCGGGCAATATCTGTTGTTACCGAAGTTTCCTTACTCAGGTTATAATCAGCTCCCAGGGTAATCACCTGCTGGGTTTTGGGCGTGACCAGGAACTCGGCCGCTTCAAACTGTCCTGATTTTCCACTGGCGCCCGGAGGCAGCCACCGGTATACATTGCCGTTGATCCCATTCGGATCGGGCGCGTAATCGCCCTTGCCCGCGCCTACATTCACAAAAGAAAGATTGTACAGTTTGTAAGCCGGGTCTGAGGAGAAGACATACACAGAATCGTGCGTGTACAAACCATTGGCAGCCAGGTAAACCGTATCCACTTTCCGGTAAAGGATCTTTCCCGCGCCGGCCGTATCGATTGGCGCCAGGGGGTAGAAAGCCTGGTTCACACTATCTCCCACACCGTTTAAGAATTTTTTTCTGCCGGCATCCAGGGTTTGGGTGATCGGCGAATTGCGCGCGTCGCTATTGTTGAATGCGCCCAGCCGGAGCCGGAGCTTCTTCCCGATCTGTGCTTCATCATAGAGATAGAGGTTCGCATTCAGGTAATACTGGTTGGAATATTCAAATTCGACCTGAATCCTGCTGTCCTTGCTGATCATGCGTTTAGGCGTAAACGTTAGTTCCGCCGTATTGTAGTTGATCACATAATCCTGGTCCTCTCCTCTTTGCAGTAATTGTCCGTCGATATATACTTTTTCCGTTCCTGCCAGCACAATAAAATACAGTTCATTATTCGCTCCCTGCAAACGGTAGGGTCCCTGGTTCCCCTCCTGCCCCTGAAAAACATTCCGGGTAAACTTTCCCTTGGCTACTGCACCGCTGATCAGGGTTTTGTTGGTTATATGGTCTGAAATTTTATTCACTGTTTCGAATGATCCGCCGCGCAAACGTTTATAAAAATTCAGAAAATAATTCTCTGTCTGCCGCAGGTCGATATCGCCCATGCTCAGGGCCCAGTTCTTTTTTTTGAACTGCAGATAGATGCGGTCGAAATCATTTAATTCCGCGGTAGTGCCGTCGGGCTGGATGGGAATATTGTTATCGGTAATCGCGGCGGCGATTTGGATGCTGTCGGCCAGGTATCCGCTGATCTGCAGATTGAGGTTGGAAGTGACCACGGCGTCCTGGCTG
>Ga0207707_10000271_pt1 | contig 55925 bp, 51 predicted proteins | sample KBSC83BmetaG_FD_184336 | JGI IMG/M metagenome (GOLD analysis project Ga0207707, IMG submission 184336) | Corn rhizosphere microbial communities from Kellogg Biological Station, Michigan, USA - KBS C8-3B metaG (SPAdes) (version 2) | ecosystem: Host-associated > Plants > Roots > Rhizosphere ... | reverse complement strand
CAGGATCTGGGACCGCACCGAGGTACTCGCGACCGCGCTCAGGAAGAACGACCTCGGGAAGTTCCTCGAGCGGCGGGATGAACGGATACCGTTGCCGATACACGTGATACTTTTCACGCTGTCGGTTGCGCTGCTGTTCATCCTCTCCTATCTGAGCTATGCCTCGACCGTAAGCGGCATCGTGACGATAGGCACGGCGTCGTACGTGATCGCCATCCTGTGGAAGGCGGGACGGATATTCGATAACCCGCTCCCGCTCCTCAAGTGCCGCACGCCCGCACACTGGCTGCTCATCGACGCGCAAGCGTATTTCAAGAATCCGGAAGTCGAGCTCCGGCGCGTGAAGCCGCTTGCGGCATAAGCGTGAGCACGCAAAGTAAAAAGGGCTGGAGGAAACTCCGGCCCTTTTCGTTTTCCTACCAGGTGTCCTGAGGGGTCGATGGCGTGGTGCCGTGGTAGTACCCCCCAGAGTTAAGATCGAGTTGGTAATTCGGATGCTGCGCCTCGTACATGCGACCGAGCCAGAACGCGAGAGCAAAGCTAGCCACATATATTATGACGGCGGCCAACTTCGAATACCACGTCACTTTATTCCACTCTATTTTCATACCCTTAGTATACGACGTCCGCGGAGCGCTATACTGTGCACATATATGGCCGATCTTTTGAAGGCGCTCCAAGGCGCTATGAAGGGCGAGGTGACCGACGACGCGGCGGAGCGGGAGAAATATTCACGCGACACCTCCCTTTTCACCCGCACGCCATCGATTGTGGTGTACCCGAAGGATTTGAACGACGTGAGCGCGATGGTGAAAGAAGTGCGGCGCGCCCGCGAAGCGGGCGCGGATGTGAGCGTGACCGGTCGCGCGGCCGGCACCGACATGTCGGGCGGCCCACTCACCACTTCTGTGGTGGCAGTATTCACCAAGCACATGAACAGCGTGATAGAGGTCGAAGCAGACGCGCTGCCTATTGACAGCAGCACGCAGGGATTCGCGCTGACTGAGCCCGGCGTGTACTACCGCGACTTCGAGAAAGAGACGCTCAAGAAGGGCCTGATACTCCCCTCCTACCCGGCGTCCCGCGAGCTCTGTGCCATGGGCGGCATCGTGGCCAATAATTCCGGCGGCGAGCGCACGCTCGAGTACGGCAAGACCGAACGCTACATCGAGGAACTCGAGGTAGTGCTGTCTGACGGCACCGAGACCCGGTTCAAGCCGCTCTCGCCGAGCGAGCTCGCCATGAAGCGCGCCAAGCTCGATTTCGAGGGCGAGATCTACCGGAGAATGAATGCGCTCCTGCGCGAGAATGTGAACCTCATCAAGGCGCACACACCGAAGGTCTCGAAGAACTCTGCCGGCTACGCACTCTGGAACGTAATAGATGAAGAGAATAAGACATTCAACTTGGCGAAGCTCATCTGCGGCAGCCAGGGCACGCTCGCGCTGTGGACGGAAGCGAAGCTGCGGCTGGTGAAGCCGAAGGAGCACCGCGCGATGCTCGTGGTGTTCTTGTCCGATGTCTCTATACTCCCGGAAATAGTGAAGCGCGTGCTCCCCCTGAACCCGGAATCATTCGAAAGCTACGACGATAACACCTTCACGCTCGCGGTGAAGTTCCTGCCGGAAATGCTCTCCCAGATGGGGTTCGCGCGCGCGGCCCGGCTCGGCATCGACTTCATCCCCGAAGCCGCGATGGTGGCGACCGGCGGCGTGCCCAAGCTCATACTCATGGCGGAATTCGCTGAGGACACGATAGAAGAGGCAGACCGTAAGGCGGTCGCGGCCAAGGCCGCACTCGAGGGACTCCCGGTGCAGATGAAGATTGAGAAGAACGAGAAGGAATCCGAGAAGTACTGGATCGTGCGCCGGGAATCGTTCGCACTTCTGCGCAAGAACCTGCACGGATTCTACGCGTCGCCATTCATCGACGACTTCGTCGTCCCGCCCGAGAGCTACACCGAATTCTTGCCGGAATTGAATGCGCTCCTCGCAGAATATAAAGACCGTATGATCTACACGGTCGCCGGCCACATCGGGAACGGTAATTTCCACATCATCCCGCTCATGGACCTCAACAAGCCAGCATCGAAGAAGGTCATCATGGAGCTCGCGCCGAAGGTCTACGACCTCGTGCTCAAATATGGCGGCAGCACCACGGGCGAGCACAACGACGGCATCATCCGCACGCCCTACATCGCAAAAATGTTCGGCCCCGAGATGGAGAAGTTGTTTGAAGAAACGAAAAAGATATTCGACCCACTCAACATATTCAACCCGGGCAAGAAAGTCGGCGGCACGATGGAGGACATCGCGAACTCCCTCATCACCAAGTCGTAATTAGCGCTTCCGGAGGCGCACAGCGATGTAGGAACCGAGGAGTGCGGCGAGCATCACGATGAGCCAGCCGAACGCGGTGCGACGCGTGAGCGCGCTCTCTTCGTGCTCTACATATTCGAGTGAACGGCCGCCCATCACGAACCCGCCCGCTCCCCCGTTCACCGGGACGACCGCTATCGCTTCGCGCACGCCAGCCTCCGGCTGCCAGGTGAGGAGGTCTGGTGAGTCCTTGCCGCGGATCACGTCGAAGATACCCGACGGAATAGCGGGGAGCACTCCTTCGAGAAGACCGGTGCCGCCGACAGGATTGCCGTAGGAATCGTAGACCACGACGTAGGGCGAGAGGCTGAGCTCTATCTGGACCATTGCGTCGGTGGTCGTGGCTCCCGGAGAAGCGCCGAGCGCATTCGCCAAATCCTGCGCCATGGCGAGCTGCGGCTCGTTCGCTCCCTCACGCAGGAGCTGCTGGTCATTCACATAGACGACCGCGGTCAGCGCGGTGAGTCCGAGTGCGAGCGGGATGAAATAGCGGAGTGCATCGCGTGTCTGCATAGTATCTATATACTACGCTACCCACGCCATAGTTACGTTAGGCTAATTGAACGTACGCGGGTAGAATGCCCGGATGAACGCTGACGCAAAGCTCGTGGAGCGGGCGAAAAGCGGCGACGAAGACGCGGTCGAGGAGTTGGTGAAGCGTCATATTGATGCGGTGTACGCGTTCCTCGCGCGCTACATGGGTAATCGCGAACTCGCAGAAGACGCGACGCAGGAGACATTCGTGAAGGCGTGGAAGAACCTCCGCAAGTTCGACACGAAGAGGTCGATGAAGCCGTGGCTATTCGAGATCGCGCGCAACACGGCGAACGACATGCTCCGCCCTAAGCGCGCGCATCTCTTCAGCGATCTCTCATCGCGTGAGGGTGATACTGCTTTCGAGGACACGCTCGCTGACCCATCACCGCTCCCGCCCGAACTATTCGCCGAGGCGGAGCTTGGGGAGCACGTGGCCCGCGCGCTCGCTCAGCTACCCGAGCGCGACCGCGCTGTGCTCGTGCTGCGCTATACTGAAGACCTCCCGTTCGACGACATCGCAGTGGTGATGGAGGCGCCCGTGAACACGGTGAAAAGCTGGCACCGGCGGGCGCTCGCAAAGCTCCGGGAGGTGCTCCTGCCCTTCGCACCGGCCTCTGCACCGAATTTGCACCATGACACGTAGTACGAATATGGGACGAGAATACGAGCGGCTCTTCGGGGCCCTCCCGCAGGATTCTGCACCAGCATACCTTTGCGAGCGGGTGTTTGGCGCAATTCAGCGGGAGCGCATGCGCATGTTGCGTATGCGGCTCGTATTCTCTTCCTGTACGGGCGCCCTTTCCCTGGCCGGATTCATCTTCGCCGGCAAGGCACTCCTTTCTGCTATGACTGCTTCCGGATTCCTCACCTATGCTTCGCTCGCGCTCTCTGACAGCGGCACGGTCATGAGCACGAGCCATATCTATCTCCTCACGCTGCTCGAATCCCTTCCGGGACCCGAGGTGGTCGTCTCGCTCGCGCTCTTGGCTGTGCTCATCCAGTCGCTGCGCGTACTTATCGTCGCGGGTATCGAGTGGAAGTGGAGCGCTCCTCGCTTTGCGCAGCCTTTTGCCTAAATTACGTTATGAATCATAAAGACATTGCAGCGTTTATGAATTCTCCTCGCTTCGTCCCGATACTTATCGGAATCTGCTGCGTGATCATTGCGGTTTTCGTGTTCGAGGCCGGTATCGCGGTCGGTTTCCATAAAGCAGAGTACGCGGGACACTGGGAGGAGAACTACGACCGCAACTTCGGACCATCCATGATGTACGGGATGCCGGGCGGCGGCGTACCTAATCCGCATGGCGCCACCGGCCGCATCATAGACATCACGCTCCCCACATTCGTGATCTCCGGCGGGAACGGCCCCGAGCGCATCGTGAGTACGAACGACGACACCATGGTGAGGAATGGGAATCAGACCCTCTCACCGACCGACCTTACCGTGGGCGAGTACGTCGTGGTGCTCGGGACGCCGAGCGACGACGGGAATGTCGACGCAAGCCTCATCCGCATCCTCCCTCCCCCGCCCGCTGCCGCAAGCTCGACCCAGAACCAATAACGGGCGCGATTATTCCTCACGTGTATTCACGCTGCGTATGAACATCTTTTTCACTTCCGTTTCCACACGATTCAAGCTTACCTACGCGTGGGCGCTCGCGCACAAGGTATGGAGCGGCGTCATCATCGTCATCATCCTCCTCGGCGGCTACGCGGTGTACGCGCACTACAAGAACGCCGCAGCGGGAACCGAGTACGTCATCCAGCAAGCGACGCACGGCACGCTCGCTTCCACGGTGAGCGGTAGCGGCCAGGTGGCAGCGAACCAGACGCTCGAACTCGCACCCAAGTCGACGGGTGAAGTCACCTACGTGGGCGTGAAGGCGGGAGATGTGGTCGCCGCGGGCACCGTGATCGCGCGCGTGGACGACACCACGGCAGAAGAGTCACTCCGTGATGCAGAAGCGTCGCTCACGGGCGCAAGGATCACCTACCAGCAAGCGGTGACGAGTTCTGAGACAAGCGAGACCAAAGCTGAGGCTGAGGCATTCTCCACGGCCTCGACCGCAGTCACGGATGTCTCGAGTACGCTCAAAGACCTCGACAACACCCTCTTCCAGATTTCAGATATTCCAGGCCACCAGAACCAGCAAGGCATCGATGCGTTCGCGGGCGTCGTCGGCGGCGCAGACGGCGACAGCGAACGCAGCGCTATCAAAGCCGCGTACCAGAAGGCACAGAGTTCATACGAAGCAGCACTCGCGGCCAAGATCGGCGTCTCCCCTACTTCAAGCGACACCGAGATCGATGCGTTCGCATCTGCAGCGTATGCTGCCGCGACCGATGCAGCAGCAGCCGTGAGTGCTACCCACACGATGATGACCGCAGTGAACGACAAACTCACACGCAACAACAATACGATACCGGCCTCATTTACGAACCAACTTTCAACCGTCGCGAGCGACGATACGAAGATGAACAGCGACGTCTCGAGCCTCTTCTCTGCAAAAGCGACGCTTGAGTCATCTATGGCGACGCTTAATAATTCCGGTTCCACCCCGCTCGATATCCAGTCGGCGCAGCTCTCGCTCACCAAAGCGCAGAACGCCGTGAACGATGCCGAGACCAACCTCGCTAACTACGTGGTGGTCGCGCCGTTCGATGGCACGATCGCGAAGGTAGACGTACAGGTGCACGACCAGGCCTCGGGCGCAGTCGCCACGCTCGTGACGAGCGGAGAGTATGCAGACCTATCGCTGAACGAAGTCGACGCTGCGAAGGTGCAGGATGGGCAGAAGGCGGTGCTCACCTTCGACGCGATCGACGGGCTCACCATCGCGGGCACCATCTCCGAGATAGACAGCGTGGGTGCCGTGAGTAACGGCGTCGTCACCTACGACGTGAAGATCGCGTTCGATACGCAGGACGCGCGCGTGAAGCCCGGCATGACGGTCGACGCGGTCATCACCACGCAGTCGGTTGCTGACGCGATCATCGTACCGAGCTCGGCCGTCACTACGGTCGGCGGGCAGAGCTTTGTGCAGGTCGTGACGATGGGCGCGCCGATGATGGGGACTACCACGCGCTTCCGCAACGCTTCCACGAGTTCCTCGACGGGGGCATTCAATGTGAGTTCCACCACGCCGCGCACTGGATTCGGCGCCAGCGCCACGCAGACAGTGCTCGCTTCGAGCGTGACCGTGACGCGCGTGCCGGTACAGGTGGGTGTCGAGAACGACACACAGACCCAGATAGTGAGCGGTATCTCGGCGGGAGAGTTCGTGGTCACTTCGACTAAGTCGGGTACGGCTGCGACTGCCACAAGCGCGACCCGCACGACGACCGGAGGGTTGGGCGGCGGTACTCGGTCAGCGGGCGGCGCGGCGGTCTTCCGCGCTGGCGGATAACCATGATAGAGGTCAAAGATATTACGAAGACGTATTTCACGGGCGGCGAGGAAACGCATGCACTCTCCGGGGCATCGTTCACTATAAAAGACGGAGAATTCGTCGCGATTATGGGGCCGTCGGGGTCGGGCAAGTCGACCCTGATGCACATACTCGGCGCACTCGACACGCCGACTTCGGGTTCCTACATGCTCGACAATGAAGATGTCTCGACGCTTTCCGGAGATCAGCTCGCTGATATCCGGAAACGGAAGATCGGCTTCGTATTCCAGTCATTCAACCTCCTTCCCCGCACCACCGTCTTACGCAATGTAATGCTGCCCCTCGTGTATGCGGAGATTCCCGAAGAAGAGCGCGCGCGCCGCGCAAAAGACGCGCTTTTGCTTGCCGGGCTTCCCGAAGATCGTTTCAATCATCTTTCAAATCAGCTTTCGGGCGGACAAATTCAGCGCGTCGCCATCGCCCGCGCGCTCGTGAATAACCCTTCGCTCATCCTCGCAGATGAACCGACCGGGAATCTCGACAGCAAGACGTCGCTTGTCGTGCTCGACACATTTCAACGGTTCAACCGCGAGCACGGCCACACTATCGTGCTCATCACGCACGAACCCGACATAGCCGAACACGCGAACCGCATCATCCGGATGAAAGACGGGAAGATAGTTTCGGATGAAAAAAATGCAAATCCACGCGACGCAGCCAAGGAAATTTCTCTCTATACCATATGAAACTCACTGACCTTTTTGAAGAAACGACCACCGCCCTTTCCGCAAATAAGGCGCGGTCGTCGCTCACCATACTGGGCATTGTTATCGGCATCGCGTCGGTGATCGCGCTCGTCGCCATCGGTAATGGCGCGAACGCATCGATTCAGTCGTCCATCCAGTCGCTCGGGTCTAATCTTCTGGAGGTGTATCCTGGCGCGCAACAGACGCCGGGCGGCGCTGGCGTTTCCACCGGTCGAGGCTCTTCGCGCACACTCACTCCGGCTGACGCGGCTGCGATATCTTCTGAGGTGCAGAACGTTGCCCTCGTTGCCGAAGAGCAGTCGGGCCGCTACCAGGTGACTGCGAAAGGCACGAACACGAACACTACCGTCGACGGCGTTTCTCCGGAATACGCTACCGTGCGCGACGTTTCTATCGACACCGGTTCGTTCATCACAAGCAGCCAGATGACGGGCATCTCAAAAGTCGCCGTGCTCGGCCCCACCACGATGACGGACCTTTTCGGCACGGGCGCGACTCCTGACTCGGTCATAGGCCAGCAAATACGCATCAAGGGGATCCTCTTCACCGTCATCGGCGTCACGGTAAGCAAGGGCGGCAGCGGATTCACGAACCAGGACGACATCATTTATATACCAGTCAGCACCGCCATCCAGTATTACGCGGGCGCGAGTTATCTCACCTCGATCGACATCCAGGCAGCGGATTCAACCGTAATGACACAGGTGGAGGATGACGTGACCGCTCTTCTGCTCGAACAGCACCACATCAAGGATTCGGCGAGCGCGGACTTCAGCATCCTCAATCAAGCGGATTTGGTTTCGACAGTATCGAGCGTTACGAGTACGTTTACGCTTTTTTTGGGTGCCGTCGCGGGGATTTCGCTTGTCGTCGGCGGCATCGGCATTATGAACATGATGCTCACCACGGTGACCGAACGTACGCGCGAGATAGGACTACGCAAAGCCGTGGGTGCATCGGAATCTGACATCAATCGCCAATTCCTGATGGAAGCACTCGCGCTCACGCTCATCGGCGGCGTCATCGGCATCGCGCTCGGCTGGCTCATTGCATTCGCCATAACGCTCACTGGTCTTCTTTCCCCGACCGTCACACTGTATTCCATCTTTCTTTCCTTTGGCGTCTCCGCGCTTATCGGCATCGTGTTCGGGTGGTACCCTGCGCGCCGAGCGGCAAAGATGAATCCTATCGACGCCCTCCGGTACGAGTAGTTACTTTAAATTTTGGAAGAACGCATTTACGACAAAATGGAAGGCGTTACCAAACATTTCAGGATGGTCGCGTAGTTCTGCTCCGAGTTCTTGTTCAGTAAAGTAGCGGTAGCTTTCGGACTCGTGATTGAGTACCGGTACCGTATCAGAGTAAATTTTGTACATAACGAACTGATGATTTTCCTTCCTGCCAATGACTTCTCGGTTGAATATCGCTCTGCCGATCAGCTCGTATTTGAACTCACCGGATAACCCTACTTCTTCTTCGGCCTCACGTTTCAGCGCGGCTTCTTCGGCTTCACCCGACTGGACGTGCCCACCGACTGGCGATACGTACTGACCTGCATCTTGGCGGTCACTCGATTGTTTAACCATTAGCCATCTTCCCTTGCTGTCTATAAGTTCTCCAATCACTGTTTTATGGAGTAACCCCTTCTCGTGAGCTTCTCCTTTCGTAATACTGTGAAGAACTTGACCATTTGTATCTATTTCATCCACACGCTCATCAGGATTCATCCTTCAATTCTACCCTAGCCCGATATCCACACCCCATACTTGCCAAGTTGCATATTTCCCTACTCTGTAGCATAATCACCCTAACTCGCAGCAACGTGAGCTTCTCGGCCGAGATGCCCAAAAGTGTTCAGTGAGAGCGAGGTTAAAAAATCAATTTCAAGCCACATGGCAACCAACAAGTTGTATATCGGCGGTATTCCTTACCGTTCGACCGAAGATGAACTCCGCGCAGCCTTTGAAGAGGCAGGTACGGTGACCTCGGTCAGCATTATCAGCGATCGTATGACCGGCCGCTCACGCGGATTCGGATTCGTAGAGATGGCAGACGAGGCTATGGCCCAGGCTGCAATCGATCGTTGGGACGGCAAGGAGCTCGGTGGGCGCACGCTCTCCGTATCATTCGCACGCCCGCAGGGTGAACGCCCGGCAGGTGGAGGCGGTGATCGCGGCGGATTCGGCGGCGGTCGCGGAGGTAATGGAGGTGGTGGTTACGGCGGTGGATTCGGTGGTGGTCGCGGAAGCGATCGCGGCGGATTCGGCGGCGGAAGCTACTAACCCCGACCTACAGGAAAACACCCGCTTCGGCGGGTGTTTTTCTTTTGCACGAAGTATAAAAAGTGGCCGGACTCGTGAGGTCCGGCCGATTGAGTTCACACGGTAAGGAACTTTTCTATTTGCTTCCCTCGAGCTTTTCGAGGAGGTTTTTTGCGGCCTGCTCCTTGGCGACCGCTTTGACCGCGTTCTTGCACTTCTTCGACGTTCTCGTCGCGTGGCCCCTATCTTGGGTCACGAACGTAACGACAAACATCACGTCCGGAACTTCTGAGAGATCTCTCGTGACCTGGCAGGTCGGCTGGCTGAAGTGGTTCTTCTGGCAATACTCGTTGAGCTGTACCACCGCAGTCTTGGGCGGCATCTGCCGTTCCACTTCCTGCAGGAAACCTTCAACGGCGTCACCAGCACGTTTTATCACCGGCTTCACCATCTTGACGCCGCTGTCGGCGGCACGCGAGGCGAGATCGATGACGTCTCCACCCGAGACACCTTTGAAGGCGCGGGCAGCGGTTTTCACACCGTCGCCCACGTGCTTCGCGGCACCCGAAATGGCCTTGCCAGCTTCCCCGAAACGATCTTCGAGACGGGGACCTTTCCCCGAAGCAGGGTTATTGCCCTGCTTTGCTTGCTTGTTCATACACCAACTCCATTTTTACACAACTTCCTTGCCGAATGCGCAAGGACATTGCTTAGTGTACTTCCCCTTCGCCCGCTGTCAATAAACAAAAACGCCCACCACAACAAGTGTGATGGGCGCCGGTCACATGACCAAGGTACAGGAATGAACGATTTATTATTTTATTTCAGGGGCAGACTGGTCTCCATCAGAGCCATATCCACTTCGGTGACAAGCTGCATGAAACGCGGGTCGCGCTTCGTGGACAAGTCCCGTTTGAGGGGCAGGTCCACATGGATACACGAACCGATTTTGCCGATCCGTGGATCCAACACATAGATGTCATCACCCAGAAAGACCGCTTCTTGCTGGTCATGCGTGACGAAGATGATCGTGGATTGTGCACCCTTCCACAGATCAGCGAGCAACTGCTGCATTTCGAACCGCGTGATGCCGTCGAGCGCACCGAAAGGTTCATCCATCAGGATGATTTCCGGATTGGCGATCAGGCTTCTTGCGATAGCGACACGCTGTAGCTGTCCGCCAGAGAGAACCGGGGTACGAGCGTACTTATGCTCGTGACCCTTAAGTCCTACACGCGCAATCATTTCGAGCGCGCGTTTCTGGCGCTCCTCCCTCTTCACACCCTTGAACACCAAGGGCAGCTCGACATTTTGAAGCACGGTACGCCACGGCAAGGACGAGTAGTCCTGGAACACCGTGCTTACCGCGCCGTATTCGGATACTGGCTTACCTTTGATCAACACTTGCCCACTGGTCGGCGTCTGCAGACCGTTGAGATAGCGGAAGACCGTAGATTTGCCGGCGCCCGAGATGCCGAGAAGCACCACGAACTGACCTTGTTCGGGCTTGTCTTCGATGAGCAGATCGAGTCCGTTCAGAACCGTTTTCTGCCCGTAGCGTTGAGTTACTCCTTTCAGTTCGACGATGTCAGGGAGGTCGGTATTTACGAACTTCACTCCGTCCATGGCTAACCTCCGATTCGCTTGTACGGGAAGGCGATCCTGCCGATCAGTTTGAAGAGGGCCGTCTGTATGAAGGCCACCAGCATGATGATCAGCAGGAGCGCGTAGTACTTCTCGATGCTGGTGGTGCGTTGAGCGGCGTAGATCAACGCGCCGATGCCGCCCTCACCCTTGTTGATGAGTTCGATGAAACTGATGTAGGTCCACGAGAGACCGACCAGAATCACGATATCGTCCCAGACGCGTGAGAACACGTCGGGAAGATAGACGTAGCGCACCAGTTGCCATTCATTGGCACCGAGTGTCCTCACTGTGTCGACGTACACTTGCCGCACTTCGTCGACCCGTTGAATGACCGTCGGCACCAGGTACACGGCGATGGCCACCGTGAGGAACGCCGTTTTCATGGTGTATCCAACACCGAGCCACGCCATGAACAAGATCGTAGCGACCGGTAGTGGCAGAAAACGAAGTCCCACGAAGAACGGTGTGGACATGCCCCGGAAAAACGGCAGCAGGCCCAGCACGAGTCCCAAAGGCACGCTGATCACGATCGCGATGAAGGTCGCCAGGAGATTCATCTCAAGGCTAAACATCACATTGCGAACGAGCTTGTCGTGGAAATGCATATCCGGTATCACCCCGAGGACCGCGAGCGGCCCCGGAGCAATCTGCCGAGGCAGAATCTCGAGTGCTGAGAACAGCCACCACAAGAATAACCAGAGCGACACTCCCAAGATACCAAGCACCATGTTTTGCCGAGCTGACGTGTTGCCACGCAGCTCGAACAAACCCGTAACTTGTCCTTGCATACTTCAATCCTCCAATGCTAAGGGGGTGATCTCGCGACCACCCCCAAAGGTTCAAGTGCTTCGCGCTGCCGTTAGTTCTTCAGCAGCTCGAAGTCGGTGCGACGATTCTGTGCCAGGCAGCCGGCATCGGTCGTACCACACACCGGGTTATCTGGCCCGTTCCCCAACACGACAAAGCGGTTGGAGTCGAAGCCGAATGATGTGGCCAGGTAGTCTTTGACTGCCTGAGCACGCCGGTATGAAAGAGCAATATTGACCGCACGACTGCCCGTGCTGTCGGTGTTGCCTTCGATACGAATACGCGTATTCGCGAACGATTGCGCCGTCGGCACGAAGTTCGTTGCGATATTTGTCTTCGCGTCTTCGCTCAGCACTGCCGACCCAGATGAGAACTGGACCGAGAGCGCTTTTGCGGTGAAGGCGGTGGCTTGGACGTCTGCAGTGGTCGGCGCGGTAAAACGAACCGCGTTTTCGGCTGCATTCTCGGGGCCACTCAAGGTGGTGATGTTGCGGAGCAGGCTCAGGTCGATGACCGACCGCCAGTCCGGTACGCTCGGCACCAGGTTTGTATAACCGTTCTTCTGGTACAGCGCGCCGCTTTCGCGGAAAAGCCGTTCACCAGTCATACCGGTATAGCTGCTGTCGAGGCCGAAGAACGCCAGATTGTCACCGAACGTGGTGAGTCGGACATTGTTGATGGCTGCCATGGCATCGTTGGTCGACAAATTGAGTCCGTCGGCCAGGATGGTTGCAGCCTTCTGCTTCGCCGCGGGATCGGAGTTGATCTCGGCCGCACCGATCATCCAACCCTCGATGAGGTGCTGGATCTGTTCACGGTGGGCTTGGATGTAGTCCTCCTTCGCGAAGAAGCCATCGGCGATGATGTGCGACGCCTGCTTGGAGCTGACGAGCACTTTGGCTCCGGGGATGGCCTTAACACTGGTCGCATCGTCTGGAGACCACACGACCGCCGCTTCGACGCTGCGTGTTTGGAACGCCTTCGCCGCATCGATAGCGCTTCCGGTATCGATGAGGCTGATGTCGTCCTTCTGCATGCCAGCCGATTCGAGCATGCGCAACAAGAATGTGTGTGACGGTGTCCCGTAGGCCACCGCAACCTTCTTGCCGCGCAAGTCCTTCATCGAGTTGATGCCAGGGCCGACGACGATGGCGTCACCGCCACGCGACCAGTCCGCCTGAAAGACGAACCGGGGGTCGTACCCTGCTCTCTGGAAGTTCGCCGCCTCCGTGGTGAAGGCGTCGACGGTTGCCCAGAGCAAGTTGCACTTGCCGGACTTCCACGCGTCACGGGACGGCACGAAGTCGTCCATGACCTGGAAATTGACCTTCAAGCCAAACTGCTTGAAGTAGCGGGAATCCTCCGACGGTTTGAAACCGCCGTTGAAGTATTCGCCGCCGACGTAGCCGCCCCAGGTGACGACGCAGACGTTGATGACGTCGGCGCCGCTGCTCGAGATAGTCGTCGAACTCGAGCTTGCGCCCGGTGCGATGTTTTCCGTCACGGCATTTTTCCAGGACGTGGGCACGAAGCTTTGCACGACCCAGATGAGAAGTGCCACCAGGACGGCAAAGCCGAGCCCGATGATAAGCTTTCCTCTTGTATTGATGTTCTGCACTGTAGTCTCCTTTTCCTTTTCTACTTTGTTCCTGAGTTGTTACTGTTTCTCGTCGTCGAAAAGACGAAGAGCAGGCTTTTCGGCACCGGATGTGACCGGAGCCGCATGCTGATCCTTACCGGAGAAGTCCGGAAGGGGTAAGGCAGGCGTGTGACCGATAAGCTGTTGGGTCTGGTTGCGGAGGCGTTGAAGTGCCTCTTCGCGTTTGACGCCTTGATCGAGGGTGACCGCAGTGATGGCGCCCTCAGACAGTTGACGCAGTGAACGAAGACGGCCGAAGTTACCGGCATACTTCTGACGGATGATGTCGAACGCGATGGTCGCGTTGGCATACCGCTGACTGCTGCGTTTGTTGAGAGCACGACTTGCGACACCCATGGCTTCGTCTGCCTTGATGGCAGCACGCCATTCCTGTTCAGCAGTCGTGACGGCAATTTCCGCCTCGTCTGCGCCTTGCCGCGTTGCTTGCGCGGTTTCGGAGAGCATTTGGTACAGCTCGATGAGCGGTCCATTGATGCGTTCAGCGTTGGCGGCACGGTCTTTGAAACCACCCGCCTGTGCAGCAGCCAAGGTTGCTTGGCGGCTGTTCTCGCCGTAGTCATGCACGGCGACACGGAACTGGGCATCGTATTTTGCCATGTCCCTCATGTTGTCGTCGTAGGCCTGCTTGTTTTCTTCGACGATGCCGTTGATGTCTCCTGCGGCCTTTTCAACGGTCACGCAGTCTGCATCGACTTCCTTCAGCCACATACGAAGCGGCGTGATCGGATCTTCACCGAAGACCCAGACAGTCGTGCGGCGCCCGATGCTTTCCATAAGGCGTACATACGCCGGCCAGAGATGCATGAAGGCGACGCTGCCGGCGGCAATGCCGACCGACACGGCGCCAATCTTGGCGATGGACCAAACGCCATGCAGCACCATGTCAAGCAGATTGTTGACATAGGGCATGAGCGTGTGTCCCACACCAAGCACGACCAGGCCTACGCCGGCGTAGTAGCCATAGCGTATGAGCTTCTCCCTGGGAGGAGTCGGCAACTGGTCGAAGAAGTCAGTCATATTTGACTGACCAGTCGTCGTTAGTTCATTCATCCTGCTATCCTTCTTTCCTTCTTTCCTAGTCTCGTTGCCGCAGAATTACGGCAACATAGATTTGATGGAATCCATCTCGCCACGCACCACCGCCAGACTGGCGAGGGCGGTAGCTTGACGGCCGTCGATGTCGGTTTTACCCGAGGCTCTCCGGGCCGCGATCTGCGCATGGGCGTTTTGCGCTTCGGTGAGCTTGCGCTGCACGTCGGCGAGTTGCACTGCATACTGCTGGATCGAAGCTGTGAGCGTGCCTTCTTCACCGTCGAGATCTTTCGCCAGCGTGTCACGCTGCTTTCCGATGTCGGCGTTGATCTGCGATTCCGCTTCCAAGATCGCAGCAGCAATTGAACTTCCCAATTCGTCGCGGACCTGTTGTGAGGTCAGTCCCGAAAAAGCAAGGGCTGCAGCGATGGCGCTTTTGAGATCGTTCGGGAAGGCGGTTCGCGCCCTTGCCAAACTCACCAAAAAGCTGTTGAAGCGGGTGGAATGCGCAGGACTCGTGACATTCTCACGGATCTTGGCGACCATTGTGGGATCGCCTTGAGTCGAGGAAGTCAGAGCAGAAGTGACCGGTGGCGGTATCGCCATCGGTTGCACAGAAGTCATGGGGCTTGAAGCGCTGGAATCAGCGTCGTCACCAGGTTCGGTGTCGACTCCGCCCAATGCACTGAGGGCTCCCATCAACAAGTTTTTTCGCATGTAACACCTCTAGTCATCGTCTGATGGTTTGAACAACCGGGCGCTGTACGCCCGCCATTTCCCACGGACGCGTTGAAGGTCGGTTAGAATTATTGCAGAACCTACCACTGGCAGGCTTGCGCCATTCCAAACGCCTCTATTTGCGCCGAGGGAAACGGTAACGAGGTCAGGGACACCGCCGCATTTGACGACGGCGTACGGGTCTTTTCCAAGCACAAGGCTTTGGACAGTACCCTTGTAAGTAGGGGGATCTTTCACATTCGCACTCTTTCCTTCTTCTATAGATTATCAAAGAGCAAGCCCCAGAGGACTTGCTGTTTACCATAATGCAGGTAGCTTTTGATATTGTCAATAGCTCTATTGACACACTAAAATATATGTGAAATTATGATTTGGGACCCTAGGGAGACCGGTTGAAAGCCGGCACATCACTGATGTTCACAAGCACTCAGTCTCGTTCCCATCACTTCTATCTGACGATCGCGGGTATCCTGTGTGCCCTGCTCCTCATTGTGATTTTGATGGGCTTTCTGCTCAACTTACTCGTCTTCGTGGCGACCCGCCTCTTCATGTTCGGCATGCTGGTCCTGATCCTCTTGATGCTCATCAGGGCATTCAAAGCATGGTTCCGGCGTCCGGCACGTTGACCGCATCTGCGCTCGCATCACCTAGCCACCTCGACGCTTTCCCCGAAGCGTCGAGTTCTTTTTTGTTCTATGATGACCATATGGCGCTTAGTAAGGACGAGCAATGGCTCCTCGATGAAAAGTACGGCGGATCGACCGAGAATAAGTCGATGCTGCGCGTCGACATGAACCGGCTCGCCATAGGCGAGCCGGTGGCATACGTCATCGGGTGGCAACCATTTCTGGGACTCACTATTCATCTCGACTCTAAACCACTCATCCCCCGCCCCGAGACCGAGTGGTGGACCGAGGAATTGGTGAAGCACATCGGCGACCGCGCCGTGCGCGTAGTCGACCTGTGCGCAGGATCAGGCGCGGTCGGCTGCGCCATTCTCAAACACTGCCCGAATGCGCAGGTAGTGTTCGCAGAACTCATGCCCGAGCACGAGGCGACCATCTGGAAAAATATCAAAGAGAACGGCCTGGACGAGTCGCGCACAGAAGTGCGCACCGGCGATCTGTTTGCACCGGTTGCAGGAGAAAAATTCGACATCATCGCCACGAACCCGCCCTACATTCCGGAGGAGCGCGAACTCGATAGGAGCGTCACGAACTTCGAGCCCCGGGAGGCTTTGCGAGCGGGCGGAGACGGCCTCTCTGTCATCGACCGCATCGCAGCAGAAACTCCCGCGTATCTCAATCCTGGCGGCGAGCTCTGGCTCGAGTGCGATAGCGAGCACGCGGATGCTGCGCGTGAGCGCATTGCGGCTCACGCGACCCGTGCGGAGTTACGCACCGACCCGTATGGGAGGCCGCGCATAGTCGTGGGATACTATTAATACATGCACAGCACGACGACGCTTAACCTTGCGCCGCACCTCCCTACTATGTTCGGCTCGTTCGGTACGTTCGGCATCACGAACATGTCCACGGTCGCCTTTTCCCTATTCTGGCTCGCCGTGGTGCTCGTCGCGCTCTATAGCGCGATCGCGATCTACCACTGGACACGCTACGGCCACCGCTCGCCGATAGCTATCCCGGCTATCTCCGTGCACATCTTCGTATCGCTCGCGCTTATCGGATTCGCCGCCACCGGCCTGTAATTATGGAAGAATTCACCCTCGAACCAGGAGAAACAATCACCCTTGCGGTGCGCAAGCACTGGGTGGTGTTCTTGCTCGAGCTCTTGCCCTTCTTCCTCGTCGCGCTCGTACCGATCTTCATCCTGTCATTCGCTGGGGGCCTCGCGACCGTGAACCCCAGCTTCGCTGTACAGTTCGGCGGCGACCTCACGCTTGGTAACCCGTACCTGCGACTCGGGCTCGGGCTCTTCTGGCTCATCATCTGGACCGGCGCATTCAACACCTTCACCCGCTACTACCTCGACCAGTGGGTCATCACCACGACCCGTATCGTGGACATCCACCAGTTCGGTTTCTTCGACCGACACGTCTCGAGCTTCCTTCTCAATCACGTCCAGGACATCACCACAGACGTGAACGGCGTGTTCCCGACCATGTTCGGCTACGGCACGCTCCGAGTGGAGACCGCGGGCGACGCCTCCCAGCACTTCCTCATGAACGGCATCCCTGCTCCGGAAGCCATCCGCGACCTCATCCTGCGCGAGATCGCCGCGCTCCACCCATCTACTTCAGCACCAACGGTGTAATTCCGCAGATATTGAGTATTCCGTGAATTTATAGTATAGTTTTTTAGTACGACAGTTCGTTGTTAACCCGCCAACCGCAGAAAGGAGGCGCAGATGTTCAGTCAAATTCTTTCCGCGCGCCTCTTCTGGCGCGTCTGGACGGTAGTGCAGATCACGAGCGCGTTCGTCTCAGGCTCGACGCAATTCATGCGAGCCCGTACGGACATTACAGGCCTCAGCATCATGCAGTTTGGCCTGTCGACGGGATTCATGCTTATGAATCTCCTGTTGGCACTCAGCGCGTATGCCGTATTGCAGAAAGAGTTCGTACCCGAACCGACACACAGCGAGCGACTTTCCGAGGTTCGTGAAGGAATAGCCTTCTATGGCGTCTTCATTTCCCTCGGAATAGCCATCTTGCTGTCGATCGGGTTTAACCCGCACTACCGTTGGACTAGCCAGGATGAGTCGGCTCTCATCACGACCGCTTTGCTCGCGTCGATCATCCTTGCATTCACCTTCACTCAAGTAGTGTCGATTCGTGTGCACGGAATCGCGGGGGCGTTGAAAATCGCCTTCGCGAATCCGCGTGTTCGGACCGCGCTCGGCATGTCGTTTAAGTCCATACCCCAGATATTTCTGGTCTTGAGTCTTCGAGAACATGGCACGTCCGGCATACCTGGCTTGTCCATGCTGTTGTCGAATGTCGGTATCTGGATGCGACTCGTGAAAGTATGGCGCATGGGTAAAGCTACCTCGTGGAATGAACACTCCTGGTGGCTTTTGATCGGTGAGGTGACCAATGCCGTTACCTGGTCAATCGTAAGCCTGGCGTGGTTGGTGTATACGTATGGGAGGCCCGGCGGCTTTTGAGTTGCCCGGGCCTTTCCTTTTATACGAATGGGCCGATTCTTGATACAATCTCTCCATGACCGACCGGCAGCCCCTTTCCACCGAGCCCTATAAGGGCGTACGCGATTTCTACCCGGGAGACTGGGCCCGGATGCAGGCCCTCTTCAACCGCACGCGGGAAATCCTCACCTCATATGGGTACGAGGAGTACAACGCTTCCCCGCTCGAGCGCGCCGAGCTCTACGAGAGCAAGGGCAACGAGGAAATCGTGAACGAGCAGACCTACACCTTTACCGACCGCGGAGACCGGAAGGTGACGCTGCGCCCCGAGATGACGCCGTCCTTGGCCCGCATGGTGGCCGGGAAGCGCCGGGAGCTCGTCTATCCGCTCCGGTGGTTCTCCATCGGCAACCGCTTCCGCTACGAGCGCATGCAGAAGGGTCGCCTGCGCGAGTTCTACCAGACGGATATCGACCTTATCGGTCTTCCTGAGGGCGAAGCAGATATTGAGATCATCACGCTCGCGCACGATGTGCTCGTGAACTTCGGCGCTACGGAAGCCGACTTCTCTATCCATGTGAACTCGCGCAAATTGCTGCGCATCGCATCGGAAGTCGCGGGGCTCCCCGAGGGCGAGCACGCGCGCCACTACTGGCAGCTCATCGACCGCAAAGCGAAGATGACTCCAGAGACATTCGAAGCGGCGCGTAAGGAATTCACCGCAGACCCGCTCGCGGTCATCGAGGCCGGCACCGACGAGCGCGTGGCAGAGGAAAAAGCGCGCCTCACCGCACTCATAGAATCCCTCAAGGCGCGCGGGGTGGGCAATGCGACGCTCGACCTCGACGTAGTGCGCGGCTTTGATTACTACACTGGCACGGTGTTCGAGATCTTCGATACCAATCCCGAGAACGCACGCTCGCTCTTCGGTGGCGGTCGGTACGACGGCCTCGTCACGCTGTTTGGTGGTGACCCAATACCTGCGGTCGGATTCGCCTTCGGCGACGTGACTCTCATGGACTTCCTCACCACCCACGGCTATGAGGTAAAGACGCCGGCCCAGGCAGACATCTACGTGGGCACGCCGAGCGTCGACGACCGAGAGGCTGCGCGCTCGTTCGCCAATGAACTCCGCGATAACGGCGCCAAGGTGTTCATGAACCTCACCGAGAAATCGCTCGGTGACCAGGTGAAGGAAGCAGTGAAGCGCAGCATCCCCTACTTCGCAGCGTTCGGTAAGAACGAAGCAGAGAGCGGTACGGTACGGCTCAAAACGCTCGCCACCAGTTCTGAGGAAGAAATGCCTCGTGCAGAAGTCGCTGCGCGCATCCAAGGATAGTCATGCGGGAAATCACGTTTGATATCGAGACCCGTACCACCTCGCCCGTGCGCGGACGGCTCGATATCAATGAGATGGAGCTTATCGTGGTGGGCGTCCACGATTCGGAGACCGGCGAGTATGTCGCGTACGAGCGCGAGGAACTCTCCAAGCTCTGGCCGGTGCTCGAGCGCGCCGATATGCTTATCGGCTACAACTCCGACTATTTCGATATCCCGCTTCTGAACCGGTACTACCCCGGCGACCTCACCAAGATCCGTTCGCTCGATCTTCTGACCGAAGTCTATAAGGCGCTCGGCCGGCGGCTACGGCTCGACTCGCTCGCGCAGGCCACGCTCGGCAAAGGGAAAATCGGCGAGGGCGCGCTCGCGGGCACGTGGTGGGACCAGGGTCTGCACGACAAGGTGAAAGAATACTGCCTCATGGATGTGCGGCTCACCCGAGAAATCTTCGACTACGCACTCAAGAACGGCGCGGTGAAATACAAGGACTTGAACCAGCTACGCGATATTAAAATCGACACCTCCAAGTGGCGCGCTGAGGCTCCTGCAGCGTCGATGACCCATACGCTGCCATTTTGATTTGGCTTTCCAACCGCGTGGTATCGTAGCTCCATGCGCCGCGCGGTAATCATCGTCCTCGTCGGACTCATCGCACTCATACTCCTCGGACTTGGGTGGCACTTCTTCGTCGACCGGAAGGCTCCCCTGGCCTCCGCCCTCCCACAAGTCACCGCAGCCGACCACATACTCGGGAACCCGGGCGCGCCCATACTCCTCGTGGAGTATTGCGATATCGAGTCGCCCTACTGCACCAGCTTCCAGTCGGTGATGGAAAGCATAGTGGCTGCATATGGCGGTACCGGGCGCGTGGCGTGGGTGTACCGACACTTCCCGCTCACCGGGCTCTACCCGGATGCCGAGCAGCTCGCGGAAGCATCTGAGTGCGCGGCGGCGCAGGGCGGCACGACCGCATTCTTCAAATTCATCGACGCGTTCGACGCGCAGTCGTCTACCATCAATACGTCCGATCCTGCTTCCTACCAAGCGCTCACGGGCCCATTGGGCCTCGATGCCGGGACATTCCAAGGGTGCATCGCTAACCACACCTATCAGTCGCTCGTCACGACCCAGGGCCAGGATGCGCTCCACGCGGGGGGCACCGGCGCGCCGTACACCGTTCTCCTCATCCAGGGTCAGCCGGCTATTCCTATACAGGGCGCATTCTCATACGGTCAGATGAAGCAAATCATCGACACCGTGCTCGCCAAGCTTCCGAACTCCTAACGTTCCTCGAGTTCTTCGTCTGCAAGCCGGAGCCGGTACAGGTCGAACGAGTGGTCGCCCTCGAACATGTCGGATGGGTTCGGGAGGAATATGCGGCGGTGCCGCAATTCTTCGGTCGCGTCGTTTATAAGCCGGCGGAAGAGTATGAAGTATTCCCCTGCATCTTTGTAGTCGATCACGTAACGGCGCAGCTGCGGAGAGCCGTCTGCGTTCTTCGTCTTCTTGCACTCGTAGACGATGAACCTCGCAACCGGTTTCCCATAGAGCTCGCGCACCGTGTAGTAGTTGAAAAGCGCTTGGATGATGAAGAGTGATTTGAACGCGGCGTTCTTCGTGAACGACGCGACGAACTTATGGTCGACGACATCGACCGCGCCCGGCACGGCCTTCGACGCCACCACGAGATCTGAAATAGCTTTGATCGGAACCGGGAGTCCTTCTACCTCCACGAGCGCGCGCACTTCTACCCCGAGCACTTTGTGGCGCGGGGCCTTTTCCAAGTAGTAGCCGATGGCGCGCAGATACTCTGCCTCCATCGCTTTGCGCTTCTCACGCTTTGCCTTCTTGCTTTTGGCTTTGCCGAAGTCTATCTCGAAATCGCTCACGCGCCGCAAGTACTCGAGCCCGCGCAGCGTGGACTCCTCCTTCCCCGTGCCCTTGTAGAAGTGCTCGAGCGCATAGTGCCCGGCGCTGCCCACGAACGATGCCGGGCCCTTGGGGGTGTCGTATATCTCCTCTACGTACCGCTTGTACCAGGCTAGGGGGTTCCGGAGGTACGCCATCAGACTCGAGTGGCTCCAGTGCTTGATGGGCAGCTTCTTCTTTGGACGAGCCTTCTTTCGTGCCATACCCCCCTATTTTACCCGAATTCCCTCATTTGCCGCGAGCCACGCCCGAGCGTAGACTAGATTAGGACTACACCATCACAGTCGCGAAAGCGACTATGCACATCAAAAGGAAGGGCTACTCATCATGTGCGGACTTGTCGGAATCTCAGGAAAACCACAGGCGGCGGGGTTCGCCGTGCCAGCACTCCACGCGATACAACAGCGCGGAAGAGAGGCGGTCGGTATCGCCTCATCCGATGGCGCCATCCTGTACTGCGAGGGCGGAAAAGGCCGCGTACGCGACCAATTCCCGGAGCGTGTCGAAAAGGATCAAGAGCCGCGCGTCCTTAAACTTAAGGGCGACCAGGCGATAGGCCATGTTCGATACTCGACGGTGGCAAAGACCGGCGACTGCGTATTCCAACCGTTCGAAGGCACCTACGGGGGAACTACGTTCTACCTGGCCCACAACGGTAACCTCACGAACGGTGCGGAACTCGCAGCGACGCTGCCGGAAGGATCTCTTAAGACGAATATCGACTCGGAAATCATCGTGCGCCTCCTCGAGCAAACCTCGGGCGGCGATATCGAGACCGACTTGGTCGATGTGCTCCGGAAACTCGATGGCAGTTTCGAGCTGCTTCTCCTCTTTCCGGAAGAGATCATCGCGATACGCGACCCGATGCGGAACCATCCGCTCTACTACGGTAAGTGTATCGACGGCAGCTACGTCATCGCTTCGGAGACCGCAGCACTCACGCGTCTCGACGCGGTTGGGCTTGGTTCAGTGGAGCCTGGAACCTTCATGCGTTTCAAACCAGGAGCACTACCCACGTCCACGCCGTATGCGGTCGCGACTCCCGCCGAGTGCATCTTCGAGCCGATCTACTTTATGCTCACGACGAGCGACTACGGCGAAGAGTCAGTCATGCAGCTGCGGCGACGTGCCGGAGTAGTGCTTGAAAGGAAGTATCCAGCGAATGCTGACATCGTTATCGGTATCCCCGATAGCTCAGTCACCTACGCCGAAGGATACGGCGAAAGCGGCCGGAGCGGAAAGCACGTCCAGGCGATCATCCGGCACCACGATGGCGGGCGCACCTTCATCTTGCCGAACGAAGATGAGCGTCAGGCCGAAGTGGGTCAGAAGTTCCAATGGTCTCCGCGCGACATACGCGGCCAACGGGTCGTCCTCATCGACGATTCAATCGTGCGCTCTACTACGATGAAGCACATCGTAGCGCGTACGAGGGCGATCGGAGCGCTCGAGGTGCATGTACGCATCGTGTTCGCGCCGTTCAAGCATCGGTGTCTCTACGGCATCGATACCGCGACCGAGGACGAGCTCATCGCTGCTCGGTGCTCCGTCGAGGAGATCCGGGAAACGATCAAGGCCGATTCGCTCGAGTTCATGAGCATCGACGACATCGTCGAGGTTCTGGGCAAGCCTCGCAGCGAGCTTTGTCTCGCATGCGTGAATGGGCAGCACTGGCACAAGGCAGCGTAAGTACGCATTTGTAGAAATAGAAAGGGCGGCACCTCGCGGTGCCGCCCTTTCCCTATTGTGAAATTTAGTACGACTTCAGGCGGCGCGCCTTCTCGTGGAGGCGGATCTTTTCCAAAGCCTTCGCTTCGATCTGGCGGATGCGCTCGCGCGTGACGCCGAACTCCTTGCCCACTTCTTCGAGCGTGTGGTACACGCCGTCCATGAGTCCGTGGCGCATCTCGAGGATTTTGCGCTCTTTGCTTGAGAGGTCGTTCAGGATGTCGCGCACCTGCTCAGCGAGGATGCGCTCCGAGGACTCCTGCACCGGAGACGGGATCTTGTCGTCTGCGATAAAGTCACCGAGCGTGGACTTCTCATCGTCTTCCCCGCTACCCACCGGGTTCTCGAGCGAGAGCGTATCTTGGTTGATCTTCTCGATCTGGTAGATCTTGTCCACCTCAAGCCCCATCTCTACCGCAATCTCTTCCGGCATCGGGTCGCGGCCGAGTGCCTGCGAGAGGCGGCGGGAGACCTGCTTGTACTTGGCGATAGTCTCCACCATGTGGACCGGGATACGGATGGTGCGCGACTGGTCGGCGAGTGCACGCGTGATGGCCTGGCGGATCCACCAGGTAGCGTAGGTCGAGAACTTGTAGCCCTTCTTCCAATCGAACTTATCGACGGCCTTGAAGAGGCCGAGGTTACCCTCCTGGATGAGGTCGAGGAGCGTCAGGTCCGGAGAGCGGCCCACGTAGCGCTTGGCGATAGACACCACGAGGCGCAGGTTGCTGCGCGCCAAAATATTGCGGGCTTCGTTGTCTCCCTTCTCGATGCGCTTAGCGAGCTCGCGCTCTTCAGCGGCGGTCAGAAGCGGGTACTGGCCGATCTCACGCAGGTAGATCTGGATAGAATCGTACGTCGCAGAATCGCGCGTCTTGATGTTGCGCGTCGCGAGGTACTGATCGGCGTTGTCTTCGAGCATGCCGCCCTCGAGGATGTCGATGCCGGCCGTGGTGAAGCGCTCGTAGAGCGTGTCGAGGAAGTTGATGTCTTCTTCGATGGTCGGGAATTCCTTCAGGATCTCGCTGTACGTGATGTAGCCGCGCTCCTTACCCTTGAGGATGAGCATCTCGGCCTTGTCGGCCTTGCCGCTCGCGGCCTTCTGCTTGGCCTTGCTTGCCGCTGCGCGCACCACCGTCTTTGCGGAAATCTTCTTCTTGGCCACTTTCTTGACGTGCTTTTTAGCCGCTGGCTTCTTGGCCTTCGGCTTCGCTTTCACTTTAGACTTTGCTTTTGGTTTCGCTTTGGATTTCTTTGGCATACATAAATAGCGTTAGAGGGTCGCGATAGCCTTGATAAGCTTGTCGCACGCGGATTCAGCAGCACGAATGGCGTCACGGTCTCCGGAGCCCATGGCTCGGCGGAGTTCGGTAAGAGCGTCTTCATACGCACGGGTCAGGGTCGCCCGTTCGAATCGCTTGAGTACATCGTCGGCGACGTGTGGAAGCGGAGCTTCTCCGTAGAGTATCCCGGTCTCAAATGAGAGCCGTTCGGGACTTGCCTCCTCCCCCATCGTCGCACCCGTAATACGAGTATACTCACTTTTCACCCGCTCGGCAAGGTGGCTCCCCGGGTACGCCTCCACGATGGCGGTAAGCCGGAGGAGGTCGGTCATCTGCTCCTCTTTTACCACCGGCGCCGCAGGTGGCTTCTGTCCTCCGTCGTTTCTGTCGTCTTGCGGCACGGTGCGCAGACCCGCTCGGATGGATTCTGGGTTGAGCCCCGTCGCACGAGCGATGACTCCCACAAAGTGATCGCGCTCCATCGGACTCTTCACCGCAGCGAGGAGCGGGAGGACGATTTTCTCTATAGCGAGCACGAGCCGGTGTGAATCTGGCTCACCCTCCGCGAGCACCGCGAGGAAGAATTCTATAACGGGCTCTGCGTCGGCGACGCGCTTGCCGAATTCTTTGGCGTCTTCGGAGATGAGGTCTGCGGGGTCCTGTCCCTTCGGGAGCCGCACGGCTTTCACCCGCATGCCGGCGCGCAGCGCCGCGAGCGCATGTTTCTGGGTCGCCGCGAGGCCAGCGCGATCGCCATCGAGGCACAGCATGAGGTTCTCGGAGTAGCGCTTGATGAGCGAGAGGTGCTCATCGGTGAGCGCGGTGCCCGAGAGCGCGACGGTGTTCGTGAATCCTGCCTGGTGCGCGTGGATGACGTCCATCTGCCCTTCCATGAGAAGCGCGAACTGCCGCTGGCGGATGGCATCCTTCGCCCTATCCATCGCATAGAGGACCTTCGACTTCTTGTAGAAGTCGGTCTCGGGACTATTAAGATACTTTGCTTGGTCGTCGGGGTCGAGCGCGCGGCCGGTAAACGCTACGGTGCGGCCCGCAGCATCCCTTATAGGGAACATGAGGCGATTACGGAACCGGTCGTAGTAGGTGCCCGGCTTGCCGTCGGCCTCTTTGATAAGTCCGGCATTGATAAGCTCCGGGATAGTAAACCCGGCTGCGGTTAAGTCATCCAAGAGCCCGCGCCAGGTGTCGGGAGCGACGCCGAGACTCCAGCTCGTGATAGTAGCTGGCGAGAGCCCGCGACTTTGAGCGTATGCGTATGCAGGTGAGGATTCCGTGAGTGCGCGGGCGTAGAACTGCTCGGCCCGCGCGAGCGCTTCGCGCTCGCGCTCTTCTTTCTCTTTGTTCTCCTTCCCTTTCCCGCCGCTCGTATACTCGAGAGGCACGCCCGCCTTCTCCGCAAGGATCTTGAGTGCACCCTTGAAGTCCACGCCCTCCATCGCCTGGACGAACGTGAACATGTCACCGCCTTGGTTCGATGAGAAGCAGTAGTAGCTTTGGCGCTCGATATTCACATAGAAACTCGGCGTCTTTTCCTTGTTGAAGGGCGAGAGCCCCTTCCAGTACTTACCCGCGCGGGTCAGCTTCACGTACGGCGTAATAACGTCGACAATCGAGAGTTTCTCCTTCACCTGCTGTACCGTGTCCGTCGCCATAGGTTTCCTCAGTCTAACGCAAAAACGGCGCAGATACCTCTGCGCCGTTTTTGGCTTACTTACTCGTTAAATTAGGACTTTGCCGGGAACTTGGCAGCGAAGCCAGTGCGCTCCTCCATAGCCGGCGCGGGGCGCTCGGCCTGGAGCTTCTTGATAGCAGCGTACTTCTTCGATGCCGCGAATCCGGTACCAGCCGGGATGAGGCGGCCCAGGATCACGTTCTCTTTCAGACCGCGGAGCGTATCCACGGAGCCCTTGAGGGCTGCGTTGATGAGGATCTTCGTGGTCTGCTCGAACGATGCAGCCGAGAGGAACGAGCGGCGCGAAAGCGCGGACTCCTTGATACCGAGGACGATTTCGCGGGCCTTCGGCGCTTCCTTGCCATCCTTCTTCGCTGCGGCAATCGCTGCGACGTACTCCCAGTCTTCGATCACATCGCCGACGGAGTATTCGCTCTCGCCGATGTCGGTGATCTTAACGCGGTTGAACATCTGCTTCACGATCACTTCGATGTGCTTACGCGACACCGATGCGCCCTGGAGCTCGTAGATCTTCGCGGTTTCCGTGATGATGTACTCCTGTACCACCGCGCGACCTGCGTTCTCGAAGAGCTCGTCGAGGTCGACGGAACCGTCCGTGAGGAGCTGTCCCTTGGTGACCTTCTCGCCTGCCTTCACGAACGCCTGGCGCGGGTAGACAGCCACGTACTCGGTTGCCGAGCCGTCCTTCTTGCCCTGACCTGCTTCCGGCATCACAACGATGACCTTCTCGCGGCCCTCTTCGCGGATTTCCACGACGAGACCGTCGGTCTTCGAGACAACTGCCGGGTTCTTCGGCGTGCGCTTCTCGAACACTTCTTCCACGCGCGGGAGACCCTGCGTGATGTCGCCGCCGACCGATGCCACACCTCCCGAGTGGAAGGTACGCATAGTGAGCTGCGTGCCCGGTTCACCGATAGCCTGTGCGGCCACGGTACCGACTGCTTCGCCCTGGTCCACGAGCTCCTGCGTCGTGAGGTCCATGCCGTAGCAGGCTGCGCAGATGCCGAAGCGGGTCTCACAGCTCATCGGCGAGCGCATGAGCACCGACGGAATGGATGCGTCGCTCGCGAGCGTGCGCGAATCTTCCGGCGTGAGGTAGTGGTTCTTCTTGAACGGCCCAGCGTCGACCGCGAGCACGCGACCGCGGAGCGCGTCTGCGAAGTCCACCTGGATACCGGACGCCGAAGTGCGGCTGATGACCACACCGCGCTTCGTGCCGCAGTCCTTCTCCGTGATGATGGAGTCCTGTGCGACGTCGAAGAGGCGGCGCGTGAGGTAACCCGCGCGCGCGGTACCGAGCGCCGTGTCGGTGAGACCCTTACGAGCGCCGTGCGTGGACATGAAGTACTCGATCGGGTTGAGTCCTTCTGCCATCGATGACGTGATAGGCACCTCGATGGTCTCGCCGGCGGTGTTCTGGATGAGACCCTTAATACCCACCATCTGGGTCACCTGGCCCATCGAACCGCGGGCTCCGGAGACCACCATGTCGGACATGGAGCTCATCGGATCCATCTTCTCGGCCACGAGTTTCTCGATTTCTGCCTTCGCACTCTGCCAGACCTCGATCACCATGCGGCGCTTCTCTTCTGCCGAGAGGAGTCCGTCGCGGAAGTTGGCCTCGATCTCGTCGATGCGCTTCTCGGTGGTCTTGATGATCGCCTTCTTCCCTTCCGGTGCGAGCACTTCGCTCATCGCGAAGGTCACGCCCGACTTGGTCGCGTACTCGAATCCGAAGCGCTTCACCTTGTTCACGATGTCTGGGATGCGGTCGAGCCCGTAGCGCGTGATGCAGTCGTTCACGATGCTTGCGAGCACCTTCTTGGTGATGGCGTCGTTCACGAACGGATACTCAGACGGGAGGACGGTGTTGAAGAGGAGGCGGCCCACCGTCGTCTCGAACGTAACGTCCTTGAACTCGGCGTACTTCACCTTGTCCGGAGTCGGCGCCACGTGCACCTTCGCGCGCAGGTCTACCGCGCCGTATTCGTAGGCGAGAATAGCTGCGTTCGGCGAATGGAAGTACGTGCCCTCGCCCTTGGTGCCCGGTGCGAGCTTCGTGAGCCAGTACACGCCGAGGATGATGTCCTGCGGCTTCGCGGCGAGCACAGTCATCTCACCGTTACCCGGCTTCAAGATGTTCTTGTTCGCGCTCATGACTTCACGAGCCTCCCACTGTGCCTCTTCGGAAAGCGGCACGTGCACTGCCATCTGGTCGCCGTCGAAGTCTGCGTTGAACGCGTGACAGACGAGCGGGTGGAGCTGGATAGCGTCACCTTCGATGAGGCGCGGGCGGAATGCCTGGATACCCTGGCGGTGGAGCGTCGGTGCGCGGTTGAGGAGCACGTACTTGCCCTGGATCACCTCTTCGAGGATCTCCCAGACTTCTGGCACGCCGTCTTCGATGAGGCGTCCTGCACCGCGGATGTTGAAGGCGAGTTCGCGCTTCAAGAGTCCGCCGATCACGAACGGACGGAAGAGTTCGAGCGCCATGTGCTTCGGAAGACCGCACTGGTCGAGCTCAAGGTCCGGACCGACGACGATCACAGAGCGGCCCGAGTAGTCCACGCGCTTACCGAGGAGGTTCTGGCGGAAGTAGCCCTGCTTACCCTTCAGGTAGTCTGCGAGAGACTTGAGCGGACGGCGCTGGCTCGGCGTGAGCGCGCCACCCGATGCTCCGCCCTTGCGGATGGAGTTGTCGAGGAGTGCGTCCACTGCTTCCTGGAGGATGCGCTTCTCGTTACGGAGAATCACTTCCGGAGCGTGGATGTCGAGCAGCTTCTTCAAACGGTTGTTGCGGTTGATCACGCGGCGGTAGAGGTCGTTCACGTCGCTCGTCGCGTGGCGGCCGCCTTCGAGCGCGACCATCGGGCGGAGCGCCGGCGGGATGACTGGGATGCGCGTGAGGAACATCCACTCGGGGCGAGTGTTCGCAGAGATCATGCCCGAGATGAGGCTGATGCGCTTCGCGAGCTTCTCGCGCTCAGCGGCACCTGCCTTGGTGTAACGGAGCTCGAGCGTCTCCTTGAGCTCCTTCATGTTCACATTGCGGAAGATATCGTAGATAGCTTCTGCACCGATACGCGCCTCAAACAGCGTGCCGTACTTCACCGAGAAGTGGTGGTATTCCATCTCGTCGAACACGCGCCCCACGACGACCGATTCGATCTCGGCCTTCGCGAGCGTCATGCGCTCCTTGAGTGCTTCCTTGTCTGCGTCCTTTTCGGTCGACTTGTACTTGCTCTTGTATTCGCTCTCGAGCTCCGAGAGGAGCTTCTTCTTGGTCTCCTCGTTCACTTTCGTGACGATGTAGCCCGCGAAGTACACGACCTTCTCGAGGTCGGATGCGGAGAGGCCGAGCAAAAGCGCCATGCGGCTCGGGACCGAACGGAGGTACCAGATGTGCGCGACCGGGCTTACGAGCTCGATGTGGCCCATGCGCTCGCGGCGCACGATGCTGCGGGTGATTTCCACACCACACTTGTCACAGACGATTCCCTTGTAGCGGATACCCTTGTACTTGCCGCAGTAACACTCGTAGTCCTTCTCAGGGCCGAAGATCTTCTCGTCGAAGAGTCCGTGCTTCTCTGAGCGCTGCGTACGGTAGTTGATGGTCTCCGGCTTCGTCACTTCTCCGTGCGACCAGCTGAGGATTCGCTCTGGCGATGCCACCGAAAGACGGATCGCGCCCCAGTCTTCTTTCCTGCCCTGATTGCGTGCTGTGTGTGCCATATATGAAGAGCGTTAGGCGAGGTCGGTCGGCGGCAGCTCCACGACGTCGACGTCGAGCGCGAGACCGCTGATCTGGTTAGTAAGGACGGAGAACGATGCCGGCGTACCCGCGTGGCTGATCGGTTCCGATTTCACGATGGCATCGAATGCCGCGGAGCGGCCCTGGATGTCGTCTGACTTGATGGTGAGCATCTCGCGGAGCGTATACGCAGAACCGTATCCGAGGAGCGCCCACACTTCCATCTCTCCGAAGCGCTGACCGCCGTTCTGGGCCTTTCCGCCGAGCGGCTGCTGCGTGATGAGGCTGTAAGGACCGATGGAACGCATGTGGATCTTGTCCTCCACCATGTGGTGCAGCTTCAAGACGTACATGTATCCGACCGCGATGTCCTGACCGAACGATTCACCGGTGCGGCCGTCGTAGAGCTTCATCTTGCCGTTGCGCGCGAAGCCTGCCGCTTCGAGTTCGTCTGCAATTTCCTCTACCGTTGCACCTGCGAACGGCGGGACGATAGCCTGGTAGCCGAGCGTGTTCGCTGCAAGACCGAGGTGCATCTCGAGAATCTGACCGAGGTTCATACGTGATGGCACGCCGAGCGGTGTGAGGATGAGGTCGACTGGGTTGCCGTCCTTGTCGTACGGCATGTCTTCCACTGGGAGCACGCGAGAGATAACACCCTTGTTACCGTGGCGTCCGGCGAGCTTGTCGCCCACCGATACGTTACGCACCTGCGCGACGGTCACCACGATCTTCTTGATGATGCCGCTCTCGAGCTGGTCGCCCTTCTCACGGCTGAATACGCGCACGCCGATGACACGGCCGCGCTTACCACCCTCCATGCGGAGGCTGGTGTCTTTCACGTCCTTCGCCTTGTCGCCGAAGATGGAACGGAGAAGGCGCTCTTCCGGCGTGAGCTGCGTCTCGCCCTTCGGCGTGACCTTACCCACGAGGATGTCGCCCGGACGCACTTCTGCGCCGATGCGTACGACGCCCTCTTCGTCGAGGTTCTTGAGGCGCATCTCACCCACGTTCGGGATGTCGTGCGTCGTCACTTCCGCGCCGAGCTTCGTATCGCGCACGAGACAGTCGAAGTCTTCGATGTGGAGCGTGGTGAACTTGGACTCTTCCACGAGGCGCTCGGACACGATGATAGCGTCTTCGTAGTTAGCGCCGCTCCAGCTCATGAATGCCACGCGCACGTTCTGGCCGAGCGCGAGCTGTCCGCGGTCCGAGGACGATGCGTCTGCGAGCACTTCTCCCTTCTTCACCTTGTCTCCCGGGCGCACGATAGGGCGCTGGTAGAAGGCGGAGTTCTGGTTGGTCTGGGTGAGGCCCTGGAGCTTGTACTCCTTCTTCTTGCTGTCCTTATTAGTGACGACGATCTTGCGTGCGTCTGCGTAGGTCACGTCGCCTGCTTCTTCAGAAATGATGAGGCGGCCCGTGTTGCGCGCTGCGTGCTCTTCGATACCGGTAGCCACGAGCGGTGCCTCCGGGATGAGGACCGGGGTCGCCTGCTTCTGCATGTTCGAACCCATGAGTGCGCGGTTGCTGTCGTCGTGGTCGACGAACGGGATCATCGAAGTCGCGACTGAGAACATCTGGTAGGTCGAGGAATCGATGAGCGTGATCTCGTCGCGCGAGACGAGTACTGGCTCGCCGTGCTTACGTGCTTCGAGCGACTCTTCTACGATGCGGCCCTTCTCATCAACCTTCGTCGCGGCGTGCGCGATGACGTGCTCCTCTTCTTCGAGCGCGTTGAGGTAGATTATTTCGTCGGTGATCTGACCCTTCTTCACCTTCGCGTACGGGGTCTCGATGACACCGAACTCGTTGGTGCGGGCGTGGATAGCCATGCGGAGGATGAGGCCGATGTTCTGACCTTCCGGCGTGTGGATAGGACAAAGGCGTCCGTAGTGGGACGGATGGACGTCACGGACTTCGAAGCCTGCGCGCTCGCGCGTAAGGCCTCCGGGACCAAGCGCCGAGAGCGTGCGCATGTTCTCGAGCTCCGCGAGGATGTTCTGCTGATCCATGAACTGCGAGAGCTGGTTGGCCGTGAAGAATTCACGGACCGAAGCCTGGAACGGGCGCGGGTTCACGAACGCCATCGGGAGCGACGTCTCCGACTCGATCGTGGACATGCGGTCCTGGATGTTGCGCTTCATGCGGCTCATACCGACGCGCATGCGGGCCTGGAGGAGTTCGCCGACGAAACGAACGCGGCGGAAGCCGAGGTGGTCGATATCGTCGAGTTTCGCGTCTGGGGTGACGTTCAACTTCGCGATCTCGCCCACGATGCGGATGAGGTCCTCGAGCGTAAGCGAACGAGCCTCGAGCGCCTTCGGCGCAAGCGACTCATCGAAGCGCTGGTTGAGGCGGTAGCGTCCGACCTTGGAGAGGTCGTAGCGGTCGGGGGTGAAAAGGGACTTCACGTATTCGCGTGCGTTGTCGCTCGTAGCGAGGTCGCCGTCGCGCATGCGGCGGTGAATCTCCACGTACGCGTCGTCCATAGACTTCGCGGTGTCGTGCGCGAGCGTGGCCTGGAGCGCCGCGACTGCTGCGTCGTTGCCGATGAACTTCTTGAGGATGTCCTCGCGTACGCCTGCACCGAAGATGGTGAGGAGGTCGGTGACCGGGAACTTGCGCTTACGGTCGATCTTCACATAAATAGCGCCGTCGGATTCGGAATCGATCTCGATCCAGACGCCGCGCGCCGGGATGATCTTCGCGCCGTAGTAGAGCTTGCCGCGGGAAAGTTCCGAGGTGAAGAACGCGCCGAACGAGCGCGCGAGCTGCGGCACGATAGCGCGCTCCACGCCCGACACGATAAAGCTGCCGTGCGGCGTCATGATAGGAAGGTCCGCGAGGAAGATGTCCTGCGTCTTTTCCGTACCGAGCGTCTTATTGATGAGTTTGACCGAGACCTTCACCGGCGCCTCGTAGGTGCGCATGTTTTCGCGTGCGAACTCCTCGTCGTACTTCGGCTCACCTATTTCGAAGTCTTCGATGCGGAGCTCGAACTTCTTCCCCGAGTAATCCGGGATAGGAGAGAATTCCTTGAACAGCTCGGCGAACCCCTCTTTGAGGAGCCAGTCAAAGGACGTGCGCTGGTGTGCGATCAGGTCCGGGAACTCCACGAGCGGAGCTCGGAATGCGTTGAACGTCTTCACCGGCATGGCTTTCTTACTCATGTGGTATTGCTATGAAGAGACGGAAAGTGGCTACGGATATAAGCACGCAAAAGGCGCGCTTCCCGCGTTTTCCGCTTCGCTTTTAAAAAGTCGCCCGTTTGTGCGCCCCGCCCGCCAGAGTCTCCCCAGGACTCAATCTATATCTGGTTACTTCTAATGTACCAGTTCCCCGCCGGGGCTGCAATGGCCCCTGGGGACAATAGCGAACGGGCGGCCTGGTGGGGCCGCCCGTTATATATTGAGCGCTATAAGAGCCTATTCGTCGTCGAGGCCGAGAAATTCCGCCACTTCATCTCGATGCGGGATATCGTCCGGCTTGCTTGCTCCAGTCCTCTGGAACTCAAGTGCGCCTTCGTCCCACAACTTGATATAGTCGCGCAGATCAGGTATGTCGATCCTGAACTCCTTTGGTCCCTCGTACCAGCGTTTCACCTTCACCGTGCCATTCTTCCACTCCGGTCTCCCAGAGCGGACAACTGCAGGTGCAGATGCACGGGTACCAGTCACTTGAACGGTCCCCGGGTCTTTCGGCCTGGGTGCCGGAAGTGTCGCAGGCTGACGCACTGGTGGCTCATACCGAGCCGGTGCAGTCGGAGCTCGGTACACCGGCGGCGTCCGGACTTCTACAGCCTTCGGAGCTTGGCGTGGAGGCGGCGGGGCCGCGTCCACGTTACGCGCCGGAGACTGACGGGGTTGCGTTTTCAGCTCGAGCATATCGGTTCTCGACGTAAGAGACTCGACATGCCGCGCGAAGTTTTGGAAGCTCTCAATGGTCTTTTGTACGTGGCCAATGAGTATCGTCCGCTGTTCGCTCGTCGCATTCACGAAGAGGTTCTGAAAGTCCTCCGCAAGCATGAGCGTCTCAAGCCTCGTATCGACGGCGCGCAGTACATTGGTGAGTATTTCTCTCATCCTGCTCGGCTGACGGGTACGAGTCATGAGCTGCACGTCATCCTCACGTATGCGGCGCATCACCCAGTTCATCTGTGACGACCCGGTCTTGCAGTCGGGCGGCATCGTCGCGATATACTCGTCCTGCTTATCCGCCGCAAGGCGTGAAAACAGGATGCCGGTGAGCAGCGTGAGCTGTTTCTCTCCCGGGAATAACCGCGCCTGAACAGCAGGGGTGGTCTTGAGAAGTGCGAGACGCTGTGAGACCCAGACCTGATCTCTGTGGATCCCGTCTGCAATCTCCGTCTGTGTCACCCACCTCTTTTCTCTGGCGATGTTGGCGATCGCGTACGCATCTTCGATGTCGCTGAGGCCCACGCGATACCCATTGAGCATCCAGGTATCGAGCATCTCGTCGCCCTTAGTGGCGTACTCCTTTACCCGAATCTCGAGGTCGGTGAGGCCAGCGATTTGTGCTGCCCTCCACCGGCGCTCGCCGCTCTTGATGAGATAGCGCGCCTGTGCGAACCTGCCCGAGTCCATTTCTTCTTCGGTCAGATCACGAACGGTTGCGATTTCGCGCTGTTCGCCCTCACCGGGCTTCATCGTCTCCGCGAGCGCATGTAGCTCGTCGGGGTCGAAGTGCTTGCGGGGCTGCTCCGGATCGGGAGCGAGCGCCCAGAGCGGTACGCGGCCAGGGCGGCCGACGGTAGGCCAGAAAAATCCTGCGTCCCCCGGCTGAGAGGGAGCTTTCATATGCACATTCATTGGTACACCTCTTGCTTGGGGGTTGAGAACCATTGTTCGGAACTGGCAAGGTACTTCCATCCGAAGACGGTTCAGCTCCAAGGTAGCAGAGAAACGGGCATTTACCAGGTAGCAGGCATGTATACAAAAAGGGCGCGTCCAGCAAGCTGGCGCGCCCTTTTCACAATTGGATACCCGGTCAACTGACCGGGAGTTCAGCAAGAGGCAGAAGCTCCCCATGGAGATTCTCTTCCGCAATCATCGCAGCGCGAACACGATTGAGCCGCGATTTCACTGTCCCCACAGCGCACCCGAGGGAGAGAGCAATTTCATCGTACGACAGTCTTTTGCCTTCGCGCAAAATGAGCGTCGCACGCTGCTCGAAAGGAACGCGCGACAGCATCGCGCGCAAGCTCCGATCCGACTCATCTTCTTGAGGAATCGACAGGACTTCCCTTCTGGTCTGGCGGTCGCTGAGTGCGATGTTAATCACCCAGTGCTCGACCGTCTTCCCTTCGGGAATCTCGTACTTGCTCGCGGTGGTAATCGCCCGCTGCGCCGCGATGTCAGCACGTTCTTGGTCGCCGACATACATCGCCCGCAAGAACGCGCGGACGTACGGGATATACGCTTTTACTTCTTTTGTAAAACTGCCGGCCTGCGCCGGTACGGAATTTCTGTTTGTCATATTCAGCCCTTTCGCCCATGAATTAAACAGATTCCACCATTTACTCCCGTCCGAGATACTACTACATTTCCCAAATTTTACAAGATGCGGTAGGATGCGCCTGAAACAAGCACCTTAAGGGTAGTACCCATGCGCCTACTAGGTTCAAGTGAAGAGCAGGCTCGGATCAAGAGCCTCCTCTCTTATAAGGCACTGTGCAGCTGCCTTACCGCCGACATCTCGCTGATAACGGATATATACATCCAGGACACCGACTCAGCGGCAGCGACCGAGACGGGAATCGTCATCGAATCTGTACTGGCCGACCGCATCAATCTGACGCTGCAGGATACTTCGGGCGAGAAACGCTTCCATTGCAGTGTAAGGTTCAGCACAGGAGCTGGTGCCGTAAAAACGCATATAAACAGCTTGAAAAATGCGATAGCGGCAGCGCGCACTCAAATGAGCGCAAAGCCTGCGACAGAAGCGAGCCCGCAAACAGTGACGACCTCAAGTGAGCCCGAGCCTGTCGCGACAGTTGAGGCCGATCCGAAACCCGCTCATGTTCCAAAAAAGAGAGCACCGATCACGGTAGACCTGGTGAAGACGGTCCTCGCCGGAGAAGACCGTTTCGGTAAGCGGACTCGATAAAAAATAAGGGAGGGCGCGCCGTTCCCACGACGCGCCCTTTTGCATTGCTCACTATGTCAGAACTTGTTAATGCATTTTAGTAGACCTTGATCGGGATCGACGCGTTCGCGGAGCCGTAGGTGAAGCTAAAGGTGTAGTCACCCGTGGTCGAAGCGTACTGATTGCCATCGATGGTGTAGTCCAGCATCGCGTCGCGCGCATTGCTCGGTACGCTCGGCTGCGTAAGGGTGAAGCTCGTCACCGTCGTCGAAGCGTGCCCGCCGACGTAGAACGATCGGGTGGCGCGCCCGAGAAGTGGCTTATCCTGGATGGGTTCGCACGAATGAATGGTGATCGCCGCAGTCGTCGTCGAGAGCTTCTGCGAGCCGGAGTAGAGTGAGCCGCTGTCCGCCGTGACGAAGAGCCTCTCGGTGCAGGTCGGCACAGTGGTCTGCGTGGATGTGCCCGTGAGCGCGTGCAATTGTGTCTCGAGCATCTGTACCTGCTGGGTCAGAAGCGAGATGAGCTGCAAGAGCGCAGCGTTGTAATCGGACTGCGTGCTTGTCTGAGCAAATGCAGCAAAGGGCAAAAGAAGCAGCCCGAGCGAGATACCTGCGATCTTCTTCATAGGGTCGAATTAAGGGGTATGGCAAGTAGTGTAGCACCCGTATGCGACCGGTATAAAAGACAACGGGCAGCCCAATTAAGGACCGCCCGTTTTGTATTGCTGTTTGCGCGCCGTGTTATCCGGCAGTCACGAGATCCACCTGACGCGCGGCACTGTACGTCGCCGCATACGACAGCGTGGTCACCGTCGCAAGCACGAACAGGCCGAACATCCAGCTGTCCGCACTGCGATAGTAGGCGTCATAGGCGAGCACGTTGCCGAAGGCAAGCGCCGCCATCGAGCATCCCGCAGTGAAGCCGACCATCAACGGGCGTTCATAGCCGACGGTGATGACAGCGAGGAGCGTCGCGAGAAAGCCGAAGAAGAGTCCGAAATATACTCCCCCGAACCCGCTCGCGATGAAGACCATAAGCGACGCGCAGATCGCGGCGACGATGATCTCCCATGCCCAGCGTTTGTTGCTGTTGCTCAGATAGATGACGAGGCCGACCATGCACACAGGAGTGGTTCCCATGATGAGGCCGATCATCGCATCTTCGCCGAACAAAACCCCGCGAAACCCGATGAACACCAGGAACGCGAGCATGCTCGTGGCAAGGGTCGAGTAGAAGATGGTTTTCATGACTTTTGGTCCCGAAAAGAGCGATATAGGCCAACCCTACATCTGTAGGGTTTATTATACTCTTTTGGGAAGATTTGTCAATACCCCTACTGCTTCTTACTTTTCCACGCGTCGATGTTGGCGTGGTGACCGGTCTGGAGGACCTTCGGCACGCGGAGTTTCTTGCCCTTGTATGTAATAGTCTCGGGGCGCGTATAGACGGCGCGGGCCGCCACGCGGTTCTCTTCCACGGAATCGAACTTCCCAAGTACTCCTGGAATGCGCCGGCTGATGGCGTCGATCATTGCGAGCGCGGGCACTTCCCCGCCGGTGTATACCGCTTCGCCGACAGCGTAAATCTTTACCGGCGCGACCTTTTTCAGAATCATGAGCGCGCGCTCGTCGATGCCCTCGTACCTGCCGCAGACGAATGCTATGTCGCTATACTTCGCGAGCTTATCGGCTTCTTTATTATCAAATTGTTTAGCACCCGGCTGGAACCAGATTACGACTTTTTTGCCTGTACCCACTCGGCGGCCTCGGGGCATCAGTCCCTTCACTGTCGCTTTCACGACAGGAAGGGCTGACATCACCATGCCAGGGCCGCCGCCATACGGGCGCTCGTCTACCTTGCCCCACTTATTCTCTACATAATCGCGCGGGTTCTGATAGTCGACAGAAATTTTCTTAGCCTCGCGTGCGCGGCCCAAAATTGACGCCGTTAAGTACGGCTCACAGGCTTCCTGAAAAAGGGTGACGAGGTGGAATCGGATCACACGCTCATGCCGTCGACCGCCTGGTCGAGGGTCTTTTCTCCCTCGCCAAAGCGCTTGCCGCCCTGGGGTTCATTGATCTTGAGGTTCACGCGGGCATTGTGCTTCATACCGACGACGCGCAGGAGGGTGCGGAGCGACTTGGCGGTGTTACCGTCCTTGCCGATGATCTTGCCCATGTCGTCTGCATGGACGGTAAGCGTGAGGAGGACGCCCATCTCATCGACGGTGCGATTGATGACGACGGCATCGGGATTATCCACGAGGGCTTTGACGACAAAATCGAGGAATGCGTAGTCCTGTTCCATAGAGGGATATGCTTAGCGGGTAACCGTGTCGAGCGACGTATAGTATAGCATTTCGACTCTGAAGAGTCGGTTACGCTGCTACTTCTTCGGCTGGAGCGGCTTCAGGCTCTGCTGCCGTCTCGGCTTCTGCAGGAGTTTCAGGTGCTGGCTCTGGGGCTACTTCGGGCTCTGGGGCGGCTGCGGCTGCCTCGGCTTCTGCCTTTGCTGCTTCTTCAGCGGCCTTAGCTGCTGCTGCAGCCTCTTCCTCCTTAGCCTTCGCTGCTGCTGCCTCTTCTGCCTTCTTAGCGACGTTCTTCTCGAGCTTCGACTTCGCGATAACCTGGGTCTTCTTGCCCTCGAGCACCTTCTTCTGGATGAGGAGGTTATTAAGGCTCGGCGAGAGCTGGGCGCCCTTGCTCATCCAGTCCTTGAGGCGGTCTGCGGCCACGGTGAGAGCCTTGGTCTTCGGGTTGTAGGTACCGAGGAGGTCGGTGTACGTCCCCGCCTTAGGCGAGCTGGTCTTCTCGAGCACGAGGATGCGAAAAGCCGGGTCGTTCTTGCGGCCAATGCGCTGCATTCGGATCATCAACATGTCAGGGGAGAATAGCAGACTTAGGGCGGAGGGTCAACAGAGATAGCAAAGCGGCCCTTATTTGCTAGAGTGTAGGAAATGGCTTCTAAAGAGGTGTACGAGGGCCCGATCACCATCACCCGCACCGGCAAGGGCTTTTTCAGCATTCCGGACCCCAAGAACCCCAAAGCTCGCCCCGACAAGGAGAACGACCTCTATATCCCCCGCGAGTGGCTCGGCACGGCGCTCCCCCGCGACATCGTGAAGGTGGAGACCGCAGGCACGATGGACCGCAGGAAGGCCGGCAAGGTCATCGAGATCGTGAAGCGCGCGAACGAGAACTTCGTGGGCACGCTCGTCAAAACTGAGCGCGGCAACACCATCCTCATCCCTGATAACAAGCGTATGTACGTGCCGCTTATGGTGGCACCTGTCGGTACGGAAGCGCCCTTCCCGCTCGAGCATAAAGTGGTGGTGAAGTTCACGGGCTGGGCCGAAGGGGAGGAAATCCCGCGTGGAGAAGCGATCGAGGACATCGGCGCTGCGGGCGAGCACGAAGTAGAGATGCGTGCGCTCGCACTCGCGCAGGGATTCCGTTCTGACTTCCCTCCTGGAGTGGTGGCTGAAGCCGCGCGCCTCGAGGAGTCCGGCAAGGCGATGATCGCCGCTGGCACGCCGGGCCGCCGCGATTTCCGCACCACCCCCACGTTCACTATCGACCCAGCCGATGCTAAAGACTTCGACGACGCGCTCTCGGTGAAGAAGCTCGAGAACGGCATGACGGAAGTCGGCATACACATCGCCGACGTCTCCTACTTCGTGACGCCGGGCACCGCGATTGATAACGAAGCGCGTAATCGCGCGACATCGGTGTACCTCGTGGACCGCACCATCCCGATGCTCCCCCACGTGCTCTCCAACGACCTCTGCTCGCTGAATCAGGACGTGGACCGACTCTCCATGTCTGCGGTGTTCGTGCTCGATGCCGATGCAAACGTGGTTGAGCAGTGGTTCGGCGAGACGGTCATCCACTCCGCAAAGCGATTTACATACGAAGAAGCGCAGGGCGTGCTCGATAGCGGCACCGGCCCCATGGTGGACGAGCTCAAGACCATCGCTGCGCTCGCGCGCAAGATCCGCGCGAAGCGCGTCGCCAAAGGCGCGATTGAATTTGATACGCCGGAAGTAAAAGTGGAGATAGACGCGACCGGCAAGCCTGTCGCCATCCACCTTAAGGTGCGCCAGGAGACCAACATGCTCATCGAGGACTTCATGCTCCTTGCGAACGAGTCGGTGGCCGAGCACCTTGCGAAGGCCGCGAAGCAGGCGAAGCTCCCCGACAGCGTGATATTCCGCGTGCACGACTCGCCAGACGCCGACCGCATCCTGAACCTCACCCAGTTCCTGAAAGTCATGGGGTACGACTTGCAGTCGCAGGCAGGGAAAGTAAAAGGCACGGCGCTCAATCACCTGCTCGCGCAGGTAAAGGGCACGCCGGAGGAATATCTCATCAAGACCGCGACGCTGCGCTCGATGGCGAAGGCGGTGTACGACACGAAGAACATCGGACACTTCGGGCTCGCGTTCGACTTCTACACGCACTTCACTTCCCCCATCCGCCGTTACCCGGACATGCTCGTCCACCGCATGCTGAAACACTTCGAGCACGAGCGCACCGTTTCAGGGAAAGAGATGTCAGAGTTCAAAGAGCTCGCGGTCCACTCGAGCGAGCGCGAGGTATCTGCTGCAGAAGCCGAGCGCGATTCTATCAAACTGAAAGTCGTGGAATTCATGGCTGAAAAGGTTGGGCAGGAATTCGACGCCGTCATCTCGGGCGTATCCGACCGCGGCATCTATGTGGAGCTGAACGAAACCCACGCCGAAGGCATGATCCGCATCCGCGACCTCGGAGACGACTTTTTCATATTCGACGAGCCACGCTACCGCGTGGTCGGCGAGCGCACGCAGAAGGCATTCCGCCTCGGCGACCCAATCCGCGTCAAACTTATGGCAGCGCGCCTCTTCGAGCGCGAACTCGACTTCGCCCTTGCTGCTGCGCCCGTATCGTAAAAGACCACTCACTTGAGTGGTCTTTCTGTAGGCCCAAAATATTTGAGCAGGAGGGCTCGATCATCATCGGTATAAAGTGCTGGATCCTTGTCGAGCGTGAACTCTAGCCTTGCTCCCTCGATGCGATTCTCAAGTTTGCCCAACAAGATCTTCAAGTTCCTGCGGTGTTCTGGCGTTAAAGACGTATCAACTGCGAGCTGATGCGCGAGTTCTGTTCGGCGTGCTGCATCGAGTTCGAGACGAAGCCAGCGACTAACACGGTCTGCCCTGCCCTTTGGTCTGCGGTTGTCGTACTCTTCTCCCGCCATGTGGAGCTCCTTTGCCTGGTCCGGGGCAACTGTAGCACGCACCCTTATGAGCCCGCACCTGCTTCCAAAATACGCGAGAGCGCGAGGGCATACGCTGCTTCGCGCAGCGTGACGCCGCGGGTTGCGGCGAAGTCAGCGACATCGCGATGCGCGTCCACCATCGTCTCCTTCAGGCGATCCTCGACTTGTTCCTTCGCCCACATCTGCCCTGCTTTGTTCTGAAGCCATTCGAAATATGAGACCGTGACGCCGCCCGCATTCGCGAGCACGTCCGGCACCACCACGATGCCTTTTTTTACGAGAATATCATCGGCCTCCGGCGTGACCGGTCCGTTCGCTACTTCGAGGATGACATCGGCTTTCACCATGTCCGCATTATCTTTCGTCACTTGTTCCTCGAGCGCGGCAGGGAGGAGTATTTCTGCCTCCGCCGTGATGACCGCATCCGGCGCGGTAACGCTCCCTGCTGCCGAGAGTTCCCCACTCTTAGCCTTGATACCGAGTACCTTCTCTACATCGAGACCGTTCGCATCGGTAAGCGTGCCGCTTGAGTCTGCGAGCGCGACCACCCTTACGCCGCGGTCTGCGAGCAGCTTCGCGGCCTGTGCGCCTGCGTTCCCTGCGCCTTGGATGGAAGCCCTAAGACTGCCGAGCGTCTTGTGCTGATCGGCCAAGAGCGCCTCGAGCACCATGATGGCGCCGTCGGCGGTCGCCGTGTCGCGGCCGAGACTCCCGCCCTTATCGAGCGGCTTTCCCGTGATCATCGCGGGCGCTGGGTGTCCCACGACCTTTTCATACTCTTCGAGCATCACCGCCATGATGTCGGGATTGGTGTATACGTCGGGCGCAGGCACATCGACATCGGGCCCGAGATTATCTGCGAACGCGCGCACATACGCGCGTGAGAGTTCGTGGAGATCTTCTTTGGAAAGTTTCTTCGGGTCTACCGCGACACCGCCCTTGCCTCCGCCCATCGGGATGCCCACGACCGCACACTTGATGGCCATCATCGCCGCGAGCGCGGAGACTTCGTCTTCGTCTGCATTCGGGTGGAAGCGGATGCCGCCCTTGTATGGGCCGCGTGCGTTATTGAACTGCACGCGATACGCAGGAAAAGTGGCGCTCCCGCCACTTGCGAGATTGATCGTGAGGTCGGCGCGCAGTATGCGGTCCGGCTTCTCGAGTTTCGCACGGTCCTCCTCGGAAAGTCCGAGCAACTTCGCTGCCTTGTCTACGTTGTGCTTGAAGTATTCAAATGCGGCCATGTATAAGTATTAGTACGCGCGAGGTGCAAGAATATTACGCCTCCCCTGCCAAGTGTCTATGTGGATTACTTTGCCACAGCGACAGCCTCGTCGAACTTCACGGAGAGGAGCTTCGACACGCCGTCTGCGCCCATGGTGACGCCGTAGAGGATACCCGCGCGGCTCATGGTCTCGCGGTTGTGGGTGATGACGATGAGCTGCGACTTCTTGGCGAGCGATTCGATCATGTCGCCGTAGCGGCGGCTGTTGGCTTCGTCGAGCGCAGCATCAGTCTCATCGAGTATCAAAAATGGCGGTGGGTTCACCTGGCTCATGGCGAATATGAGCGCGATCGAAGTGAGCGCGCGCTCACCGCCCGAGAGCTGCATGAGTGACTGCACGCGCTTCTTCGGCAAGTTCACGGCGATCTCGATGCCCGGCTTCGCATCCTTGTCCTTCTTGCGCGGCTCGTATTCATCGGCGAGATCATCTTCCTCTTCTTCAGCATCGAACTCTTCGAGCGTGAGCTTCGCGCTCCCGCCGCCGAACATGAGTGCGAAGAATTCCGTAAACGAGTCGTTCACCGATTTCAGTCCCTCGGCGAAGTTCTTCGCGAGCTCGTCGTCGAGGTCTCTTATAAGCGTGCGCAGCCCTTCCGCCGATTGCGCGAGGTCCGCGAGCTCGCGACCGAGGAACGCTTCGCGCTCGGTCGCTTCTTTGTGCTCCTGCCGCACGTCTTCTCCGGTGCCACCAGATTCTTCGAGACGGATCTTGAGGCGCTCGATAGCACGCTTGCGCGCTTCCTGCGCAGTGCGCTCCTCGCCTTCTACCGGCTTCCCTTCGGCGTTCAGTAACATCTCGCCTATGAGCGCCGCGACTTCTGCGCGCGCCTGGTCGAGGTCGCCCGTGAGCGTGACGAGCTCTCGCTCGCGATCGCCCTGGTGCGCGACTTCTGCCGTGGCCTGCGCGCGCTCGTCTGCCAATTTCACCAATTCCTTCTTGCCCTCGCGACCAGCCTCTTCATGGGCGCGCGCGTCCTCGCGCGTGCGGCTGAGTGCGTGGCGGGCACGCTCCACCATCTCTCCGAGCGCAGCGTCTTTGGCGGCAAGTTTCTTCTGCTCCTCGTCGAGCTTGAAGACGGTCTGTTCTTCTTCCGCGAGGTAGGAATCCTTCGGGAGCGCGAAGCGCTCGAAGAACGCACGGATGGTGCCGCGAATAGCGGCGAGCGCGGCCTTGAGCGATTCCGGTACTTCCCCGGAGTGCTCCACCTGGCTCTCGATCTCGTCGCGGAGCATGCCGAATTCCTCGCGCGAGACCTTCACGTACGGGTCGCGTGCCACGGCCGCGCTCCGCTGGCGCGCTGCTTCAAGCGCTCCTTCTGCCTTGCCTATTTCTCGCGCGAGTCCGGCCTTTTCTCCCACCAGCCGGTCGAGATCGCGCTCTGCGTCTCGTACCGCCTGCGCCTTCTTCATGCCCGCGCTGTCGGCCGTGGTGTCGTCGAGACGGTTGAGTTCCGCGGTGAGCGTCGCAAGCTTCTCTGCTGCGATGCTGCGCGCGTGCGCAGCCTTTTCTTTCTCGGTATTCAAATAGCGCTCCTCGGTCGCGAAATAAATCGCGGACTGTTCGGCGAGCTGGCGGCGCAGTTCATCCGCGCGCTCCAGCTTCTCGACCTGCGTCATGAGGAACTTCAGGTGCGGCGCGAGCTCGCGGCGCAGCGCCTCTACTTGCTTCATGTTGTCCTCGGTCTTCTCGAGCTTCCGCTTACTCTCTTCCTTCTTGAATTCGTACGCAGTAAGTCCGAGCGCGTCCTCGAGCATGGCTCGGCGCTCCTTGGTATTGGCAAGCAGGATGCGGTCCGCCTCGCCCTGGGAGATGATGTGGTGCCCGGTCTCGCCGATGTTCGCGCCCGCGAGTATTTCCTGGGTATCGCGCAAGCGGACCTTTGACCCGTTCACAAGGTATTCGGACGCGCCGTCTCGGAACACCGCGCGCTCGAGCGTGACCTCGTCGAAGTCGACCTTGAACGGCTTCTTACTATTATCAAACGTGACCGCCACCGAGGCGCGGTTGGCCCGGCTCGCGGAGTGCGAGCCCGAGAAAATGAGGTCCTCGCTGCGCTTCCCGCGCATCGATTTCATCGACTGCTCGCCGAGCGCGAAGCGGAAGGCTTCCGCGACGTTGCTCTTGCCCGAGCCGTTCGGCCCCACTATAGCGGTGACCGAGGACGAGAAATCGAGCACGGTCTTGCGTGCAAAGGATTTGAATCCAGCTATTTCAAGCCGTTTAAGCATTCCCTTCTAGTATATATTATTCCGCCCATGTGAAGCATTCATGGAGCGTTCATCGTGGGATTGCTAGAGTATGGGTCCAGGTCTTTCGCACGCCTGGCGACACTTGAAACGTAGACACGATAGCCCGAGTTATCAGAATACGTAGCAGTTAACCAGGAGCGTGGTATGCAACTTAACGAGCTCTTGGGGAAGTCAGGGGGTACCACGTACCTACTGACTTCCCCGCTATCTGGGCTTTCTTCTCCTACCAGCCCGTTTTCGTAAGCGCGTTCTGCGCGGCAGACTGCTCTGCGTCTTGCTTGCTTTTACCCTCTCCCTGCGCGATCTCTTCTGCGCCCAGGTATACCGCCACAGTGAAGTGCTTGTCGTGGTCGGGGCCGGTCTCTGAGATAGTCTTGTACGACGGCGTTATATTCTTCTTCTCTTGAGCCACTTCCTGGAAGCGGCTTTTTCCGTCCTGCCACGCGCGCTTTTCCACCACGTCGTCAATTTTAGGGAACAGGTTCTTCGCGAGGAATGCCTGTGCGGCATCGTATCCCTGGTCGAGGTACACGGCGCCGGTGATCGCTTCGAATGCGTTCGCGAGGATGACATCGCGCGCACGACCAGTGTCGCGCGCCTCGCCCTTCGAGAGGAGGAGCATGCTGTTTATATCGAGGTCGTTCGCCGCCTGCGCGAGCGAGACCGTGTTCACGAGTGCCGCGCGGTACGCGGTGAGATCGCCCTCGGGCTTGGTCGGGAACTTATCGAAAAGGAACCGCGTGGCGGCGAGCTCGAGCACGGCGTCTCCCAAGAACTCGAGACGCTCGTTGTGCTTCCCTGCGTGCTCGCGGTGTTCGTTCAGGTACGAGCGATGCGTAATAGCCTCGACGAATAGGTCGAGGTCCTTAAACGAGAGGCCCAGCTTCTCTACAGCTTCTTTGGGGTGCATGGGCGTACTATGCCACAACTGCGCGAGAAATTATACGGGCTGGGCGGCGCGGGCGCGGTCGAGGATGGTCTGGACTGCCGCCGTCACGATGGGCAGCATGTCTTCATAGAAATTGAGGTCGAGGATGTCGGGCAGCTTGAACCAGCGCGCGTCGTCGAGCCCGCCCGTCTGTTTCAGCTTGAGTTCCGTGTAATCCGACTCCGCGAGGAAGTAGGTCACGTGCTTGCGGTACTTTCCCTTCTCGGGGTGGCTTGCGACGTATTCGTTCTCGCCGACTTTCTCGACGATGGTCACGTCGAGGCCGAGCTCGTCCTTCATCTCGCGCTTGGTCGCAGCCGGCGCGTCTTCCCCTTCTTCGAGCCCGCCCTTGGAGAGCGTCCAGTGGCCGAACACATCGTGGACGAGCGCAAGGTAGTACTGGCCTTCGTGGTATGCGTACACGACTGCGCCGCCGAGCTGCTCGAGTGGGAGGTCTTCGCGCCGGAGCGCCTTCTTCTTGCCGGTCTCGTCCTTGCCCGGCTCGCCGATTTCTTTGTAGACCGCGCCGAGGACGCCGTTCACGAACCTGCCGGATGATTCCCCGCCGAAGGTCTTGGCGAGTTCGATGGCTTCGTTGATAGCGACCTTCGCCGGCACCTGCGCGCGATCGGCAAAGAGAAGCTCGTAGAGCCCGATGCGTAGGATGTTGCGGTCGACCGGCGCTATCTTATCGAGCGGCCAATCCGGTGCGGCTTTCACGATGATAAGGTCGATGTCGTCCTTTTTCGCAAGGACGCCATTGAGCAGTTGATCCATGAACGGTCGGTCGGTGGAGTCGCCGCCGAATTCTTCTACGTTGCGGGTGAGCATGGGGCCCGCATCTTCTATCGCGGCATGCGTCGTGTCCCACTCGAAGAGTGTTTGAAGTACGACGGAGCGCGCAAGATGTCGGTTAGCCATGAAACTCTGTGATTGAGTATAGCAAACACCACGACCCCGCTATGCGGGGCCGTGGATATCTTTTTGTGGGGAAATTATTTGCCGCTCTACTTACCGCCCTTGGATCCGCCCGATCCGCCGCCCATTCCCGAGCGTGCTTGCGGGCGACCGCCGCCCACGAACCGGCGCACCATTCCCTTCGCCTTCGAGCTCGTCTGCTCGGTGTGCTCATGGTCTGCGTGACGGTCAGCGGCCGGGAGCTTCGACTCTACGCCCTTGCCCTTCGTGCTTACTGCCTTCGCCTTCGGGGTGAAGATCTGCTTGCCGCGGTACGTACCGGTCACCTCGTCGATGCGGTGCGGGAGGCGCATATTCCCCGTCTCCTTGTCTTTGACGATAGTCATCGCCTTGAGGGCGTGGTGGGAGCGGCGGTTATTGGTGTGGCCGCGGGTATGGCGCATTCGGATTGACATGCCGGCCACTGTATCACGCGGGTATAGAAATGTGAAGCGCCGACACGGATGCCGGCGCTTTCATATTGGGCTGAAGGTGGAGGATTTACTTCACCTTTTGCCTTTTGGCTTTATCGCAATTTTGCGACAGTTCAGGCGTTACCGTTACCGGTCCGATTCCCTGGGTGAAGTAGCAGTGGATGATGGGGCGCAGACGCTCCCCAACCAACGCTGAGTCCCTACCCATGCAAGAACAGGCTGTCCCTTTTCTAGTCACGCAGTTGAAGCCGTGACTCTGTGCGAATTTGGCCTTGCCATCGACTGGCTGTGACTTGGCCGGTTCCGCTATTCTTGTTTGTACTGCAAGCATTTCTATCCCTCACAAAAGGATCTTGTTGTTGGCCCAGTGTCCACCGTCCCGTCCCAAAAGCAACGGACCCGGCGGGCATCGAGGCATTATACCACAATTGTGAAGCTAAGGTGAAGCAAGATAAGACCGGCGGTGGATTTCTGAGGGGCCGAACTTTTCGAGCATCTGGTAGTGATACTTGGTACCGTACCCCTTATGGACGGCGAATCCGTAGCCCGGGAAAAGCTTTTCGTATTTGTGCATCAATCGGTCGCGCGAGACCTTGGCCACGATAGAAGCGAGCGAGATTATGGGGATGAGCGCGTCGCCGTGAATAACGGTCTCTTGGGAATATTCTGCTGGCGCATGGAGAAGGCCATCGAGGTAGACGTGCACGCCGGCTGATTCCGGTGAAAGCGCGCGCACTCCTCTTCCTATAGCTGCCCGAACGACACGCGTCATGCCGCGCGCGTCTATCATGGCGTGGCCGCCGTACCGCACGCAGTACTGCGCGTCGCCCTGCGCTGCACGCAGCTTCAGCATTTCAAACAGCGCTTCCCGCTTCCCCTCCGAAAGCTTCTTGGAGTCGTTCACGCCCGGGAACTCTCTCGCCACGTCGAATCCCTTCGGCACCATCACAAACCCTACCGACACTGGCCCCGCCAAGGGTCCCCTCCCCGCCTCATCCACGCCAAGCACGAATTTCATACTGAAAGTATACTAGTCGCATGGCCGGCAACAGTAACGGAAGGTACGTACACCTCCACACGCACAGCCACTACAGCTTCCTCCAAGCCCTCCCAAAGGTCGACGAGCTCGTGGCACGCGCCAAGAAGCTCGACATGCCCGCGCTCGGCCTCACCGATAACGGCAACCTCCACGGTGCCATCGAGCTCTATAAGGAGTGCGAGGACGCGGGCATCAAACCGGTCATCGGCGTCGACGCCTACATCGCGCCACAGACCCGGTTCGACCGCGACCAGGCTACTTCCGAGAAGCGCACGCGCCTCGTGCTGCTGGCTGAAAATAACGACGGCTACAAGAACCTGATGGCGCTCGTGACGCGCTCGTTCACCGAGGGATTCTTCGACCGTCCGCTCATGGACAAGGAACTTATTAGGGAGCACGCGAAGGGACTCATCGCGCTCATACCGTCGTTCGCGGGTGACGTGCCGCGTCTGCTCGCGAGCGGACAGGATGAAGCCGCGGGCGCCGCACTCGCAGAATGGGCGAGCATTTTCGGGAAAGATAATTTGTTCCTCGAAATCACCCACCACCCCGGCGCAGCAGGCCACGAAGAAAAGATGCGCAAGGTCGCGGAACTTTCTAAAAAGAGCGGCATACCGCTCGTGGCGCAGCAAGACGTGTACTACCTCGCGCCCGACGATCGCGAAGCGACCGCGGTCATGCGCCGCATCCAGCACGGTGGCGCAGACCGGAACGAGGAGGAAGATTTCTCCTTTATTACTGAGAAGGAGATGCGGAACCGGTTCAAGGGCATGGAGGACGCTGTGGATCGCTCTGGAGAGATCGCGGAGCGCTGCAACGTCTCGCTCACCTTGGGCAGCTGGGTGTTCCCCAACTTCCCCGCCGATCCAGGGAAAACGCACGCCGACATGCTGCGGGATAAAGCGTACCGCGGGCTCACCGCGCGCGGACTCTCGAAGGAGGACCCGGAAGTGATGAAGCGGCTCGAGTACGAGCTCGACGTCATTATCGACAAGGGGTTCGCGCCGTACTTCCTCGTGGTGTCGGACCTCCTCACGTTCGCTAAGAACGCGGGCATCCTCACGACGACTCGCGGTTCTGCCGCAGGCTCCTTGGTCTCCTATGCGACCGGAATCACGAACGTGGACCCGCTCGAGTACAAGCTGCCGTTCGAACGATTCCTGAATCCAGAGCGCCCGAAAGCGCCGGATATCGACATGGACTACGCCGACACCCGCCGCGACGAAGTCATCGCATACGCGAAGCAGAAGTATGGTGACGACCACGTGGCGCAGATAGGCACCTTCGGCACTATGATGGCGCGCGCAGCGGTGCGCGACATCTCGCGTGCACTCGGCCACAGCTACGGCACCGGCGACCGCATCGCCAAACTCATCCCCATCGGCGCGCAGGGATTCCCGATGACCATCAAACGCGCGTTCAAGGAAGAGCCGGAGCTCAAGGCACTCTACGATGAAGACGAGGACGCGAAGGAGATCCTCGACCTCGCGATACGCATCGAAGGGTCCGCGCGCCACACCGGTGTGCACGCCGCGGGCGTCGTGATATCCCCGACCCCGCTCATCGAGTGGACGCCGCTCCAGACCGACCCCAAGACGGGGAAACTCATCACCCAGTACGACATGCACGCAGTGGAAGACGCGGGACTGCTCAAATACGACTTCCTCGGCATCAAGAACCTTTCCATACTTGCAGACGCGATGGAACGCGTGAAGGAGACGCGCGGCATCTATATCGACATCGAGAACATCCCGCTCGACGACCCCACCACCTTCGCCATGCTCGCGCGCGGAGAGACAGAAGGCACGTTCCAGCTGAACGGCTCCGGCATGACGCGCTACTTGAAGGAACTGAAGCCCACGACCATCCACGACATCAACGCCATGGTCGCCCTCTACCGCCCGGGCCCGATGGAAACTATCCCGCAGTACATCGAGCGCAAGCGGAATCCGAACCTCGTGAAGTACATGGACCCGCGCATGAAGGAGTACCTCGATACGTCCTACGGGCTCCTCGTGTACCAGGACGACGTGCTCCTCACTGCCATCACGCTCGGCGGCTACAGCTGGCTTGAAGCAGATACGCTGCGTAAAGCGATGGGCAAGAAAATCCCGAAGGAGATGGAGGCGCAGAAAGAGAAGCTCCTCAAGGGATTCACCGAGTACGGCAAGCTGCCGCCCGAGAAAGGAAAGATGATCTGGGCACTCATCGAGCCGTTCGCCGCGTACGGATTCAATAAGGCGCACGCCGCAAGCTACGGCAAGGTCGCGTACCAGACCGCATACATGAAAGCGAACTATCCGGTCGAGTACATGACCGCGCTTCTCACCGCTGATGCGGGCGATACGGAATCGATCTCCATCCTTATCGCAGAAGCCGAGCGCCTGCGCATCCCCGTGCTCCCGCCGGATGTGAATGAGAGCGGGTCGGTGTTCACCATCGTGGGAGAGAACAAAGACACTATCAGATTCGGTCTCTCTTCTATTAAGAACTTCGGCGAAGGAATTTCCGAAGCCATCCTCGCGGAGCGCACCGCGAACGGCCCATTCGCATCCATCTCCGACTTCCTCATACGCGTAGGGTCGAGGAACCTCAACAAGAAATCGCTCGAGTCGCTCATCAAGGCAGGCGCGCTCGATTCATTCGCGGAGCGCGGAGCGCTCATGGAGAACATCGACCGCATGCTCGAGTTCCACCGCGATGCATCCAAGGAATCGAGTCAGGATTCCCTCTTCGGCGCGCTCGCAGCACCGACCCTTACACTCGCTCCAGGAGGCCCGATGCCCATCGGACAGAAACTCGCCGCGGAAAAGGAGCTCCTCGGAATCTATGTCTCTGGCCACCCGCTCGACGCGCACATCGCCACGCTCGACAGGGCGAAGCTCACGATAAGCACCATCAAGGCCGACCCCCAGAAGGGTCGCCCGGTAATCATCCCCGCGCTCGTGTCTGAAGTGCGCACGGTACTTACCAAGTCGGGCGAGAAGATGGCGTTCGTAAAGTTTGAAGACAAGACCGATTCAATCGAGGGCGTGATATTCCCGAAGCTCTATAGAGAAGTCGGGATGCAGGTAGATACCGGCATCTGTCTCCTCCTCAAGGCCACCATTTCCGACCGCAACGGTGAAATCTCGCTCGCCATCGACAACCTCAAGGTGCTCTAAATCCAAAGAGAAATCATGGTATTCTCGGGGTACATGGCTACCCTCCCAGAAAAGCGCCATACCCTCGCGCACCTGCTCGCTGCAGCCGTGGCAGAGAGGTATCCCCATGCGAAAGCCACCATCGGCCCGGCCGTAGATAACGGCTTTTACTACGACTTCGATTTCAGCGGTGAGAAACCGGGCGACGCCGACCTCGAGAAGCTCACGGCCGACATGCGCGACCTCCTACCCTCCTGGACCGAGATGACGGGCGTGGAAGTGTCCGACGCCGACGCGAAAGACCGCTTCAAGGGCAATCAGTTCAAGCTCGAGATAATCGACGAGATAGTAAAGAAGAGCGAGAAGATTACCCTCTACAGCGCGGGCGGCTTCACCGATCTGTGCCGTGGTGGCCACTCCGAGCACCCGGCGCACGACATCCCCGCCGACTCATTCGTCCTCGACCGCATCGCGGGCGCGTATTGGCGCGGCGACGAGAAAAATCCGCAGCTCACGCGTATCTATGGCCTCGCGTTCGATACCAAAGCTGATTTGGAGGCATACCAGACGCAAGTAGAAGAAGCGAAGAAGCGCGACCATCGTAAACTCGGCGTCGAACTCGACCTCTTCACGTTCTCCGATCTGGTCGGCTCGGGTCTTCCCCTCTTCACGCCAAAGGGCACCGTGCTGCGCGAGGAAATCCACAAGTACTCGCAGGAACTGCGCACCAAGCGCGGATTCGATCGCGTCTGGATTCCCCATATCACCAAGACCGACCTCTACGAGAAGTCCGGCCACTGGGCGAAGTTCGGCGATGAACTCTTCCTCGTGAAGAGCCAGGAGACGAGCGACAAGTTCGTGCTGAAGCCGATGAACTGCCCGCACCACACGCAGATCTACGCATCGCGCGGCAGGAGCTACCGCGACCTCCCGCTCCGCTACCTCGAGACCACCACCGTCTACCGCGACGAGAAGAAGGGTGAGCTCGCCGGCCTCTCGCGCGTGCGCTCCATCACGCAGGACGACAGCCACGTGTTCTGCCGCCCCGACCAGATCGAGCAGGAGTACAGCGCGATTATGGAGATGGTCATGGAGTTCTACCAGACGATGGGCATGAAGTTCCGCGCGCGACTCTCCTTCCGCGACCCGGCAGCGCCTGAGAAGTACCTCGGCGAAGACGCGCTCTGGGACAGCGCGGAATCACAGCTCGAAGCGATAGCGAAGAAGGGCGGATTCGAATACTTCATCGCGACCGGCGAGGCCGCATTCTACGGACCGAAGATAGACTTCATGGCGACCGACGCGCTCGGCCGCGAGCACCAGCTCGCCACGGGCCAGCTCGACTTCGTGCAGCCCGCGCGCTTCGAGCTCGAATACATCGATACCGACGGCTCGCCGAAGACGCCGGTGATGATCCACCTCGCTATCGCAGGCTCGCTCGAGCGATTCCTTTCCGTATACATCGAACACACCGCGGGCGTATTCCCGCTCTGGATGGCGCCGGTACAAGTCGCCGTGCTGCCGGTTTCTGAAAAGCATGCAGAGTATGCGAACCAAGTCATCGCGAAGCTAAAGGAAGTGGGTATTCGTACTGAACTCCACGCCGATGATTCCTTGGGCAAACGCATCCGCGCGGTGAAGACGGCGAAAGTTCCGTGCTTCCTTGTGCTCGGAGACACAGAAGCGGGCGCAGGCACCGTGACCGTGGAGAATAATCGGAGCGGCGACAAAGCAACCGTGCCCGTACAGGAATTCATAGACGCTACCCTCGCACGCATCAAGGAACGCGCGAACATCTAGCTTGGGGATACTACCTTACTTGTTTACGTTCCAAGTTATAGTTTAGATATGAGCTGTATCAATTTGGACACCGGTACCCCTTGTACTGCCGCTGAATTAACGAGCTACGACGTCATTAATCCTCCTGCGCTGTACGCATCGCAGTCCTCAATCGAGGCGGTAACGGTTGTCGTTGCACTAGCGCTTGCATATGTTTCTTATGGAGTACTCAAAGCACTTAAGAACGGCGCAAGCGAACGAGAACGGACCAAGGCACGATCGCTTGTAAAGGGCGGCATTGCTGTTGTGCTCGTAAGCGTCTTGCTTTTTATTGTTTACAACGCATTTATCTACAACCTTGTTGGCGATAGCAGTTGGCCTAGTTCAGATATTTTTATCTCCAATATCTGTACTGGTTGCGGATAAAACAAAACGGCCCGCTTTCGCGGGCCGTTTTGCTTTTAAGAGATTCGCTTACTTCCCGATCACGGCGAAGGCGCGGGTGAGCGCGAGCTTCGCTGCGGTCGAGTCGTGCGAGTAGCTCGAGTCGACTGCCGTCGCGAGAGCCGCGATGAGGCGCTCGAGCGTCGGGGTCATGGTAGCTGCAAGGATGCTTGCAACTGCAGGATCAACCGGCGTGCCGTCGATGCGTGCGCGGTATGCGTCGTCGAGCGCAGAGACTGCATCCGTGAGGAAGGTCTGCGAGCTTCCGCCACCCTTCGCGATAGTGCGCAGCGTCCCGAAGACTGCAGTGCGGTCGCCGTCGATGAGTGCTGCGATGAATCCGCGGACATTCGTGTCGGCTGCCCGGTGGATAGCCGGTGCTTCGTCAGCGAAGTTCATCGGGGTTGCCGGTGCCTCGACTGCTTCAGCGATTGCCGGAGCGATCGGTGCAGGTGCCTCGTGGACCGGCTCGGCTGGTGCCGGCTGGCGCGAGAGACCCTTCACGATGTCGTCGATAGAGAGCGCACCGCCAGTCGCGAACGAACGGAAGCCGTCGTAGGTCGAGTAGCCGCGGCTCGGCATCGCGAGCGTGGACTCCATGATGGGTTCCGTGTTCGGGATGTGGATGTCTTCCACATTACCCGCGTACGGCGTGTGAGCAGACGGGCCGTGGCCGCCATGCGTGTCGGTGTTGAGCGCGACATGCACGTTCTGACCGAACGCTACTGCGCCACCCTTCACGAACGGGATGAGCTTGAAGAGGAAGAGGTACGAGAGGCCGAGGCTCCAGAGCACGAGCATGAGCCAGTACACGACCGTGCCTACCGGGCCGAGGTCGAGACCAGTGTACGGGATCTGCGAGAGATACACGTACGACTGGGACTGGGTCGGCGTACCGGTGAGGGTCACGTTGTCGCCACCGCCGCTGTGGCCGCCCCCGCCGTGGTTGTTGTTACCCACGTCGAGAGAAGCCCTACAGGTCGCGGTGCGTCCGTCCTTAGCCGTCGCGGTACCGGTGTAGGTCGTATCGTCGTTCGGCGAGACTTTCTCGGAACCCTGATCAACCGGATGCACATTGCCGATGCCGTGGTCGATAGAGAACGACGTCGCGTTGTCGGTCGTCCACTTGAGCGTGGCGTTGTCACCCTTGTCGATGTTGTCTGGGTTCACGTCGAGCGTACAGCTCGGTCCTGGGTTATTCGAGACAGTGATCGTCGTCTGACAGGTCACCGTGCCGCCCTTGCCCTTCGCCGTAAGCGTGTAGGTAGTGTCGTTCTTCGGCGAGACCTTCTGGTCACCCGAATCCTTCACGTTACCAATGCCGTGGTCGATAGAGACCGTGTCCGCATTCTTGGTGTCCCAGGTAAGCGTCGAGCTATCGCCCGGCTTGATGTTCTGGGGATGCGCCGAGAGCGTACAGGTCGGTCCGTTCTGCACCGTCGTGACCGTGATGGTCGCGCTGCAGGTCACGGTGCCGCCCGCGCCCTTAGCCGTACCCGTGTAGGTGATGGTCTGCGTCGGTGAGACTTTGACCGAACCCTTATCTACCGGGGTCACCTGACCGATACCCTGGTTGATCGAGAAGGTGTCAGCATTCGTCGTGGTCCAGGAAAGGGTCGAGTTGTCGCCCTTATTGATCTGGTCCGGGTTCGCCGAGAGCGTACAGGTCGGTCCTTTCTGATTCGTCTTCACCGTGACGACAGTGTGGCAGGTGACGGTACCGCCGCTGCCCTTTGCAGTGAGCGTGTAGGTCGTGGTCTGCGTGAGATGCACCTGCTTCGAACCATCGAGGTTCACCGAACCGACACCCTGGTCGATCGAGACGCTCGTCGCGTTCGAGGTATTCCAGGTGAGGGTCGAGTCGCCGGGACCGTTGAGGCTCGACGGGTTCGCTGAAAGCGTACAGGTCGGGGCAGGGTTGCTCGTTATCGTGACCGTCGTACGGCAACTAACCGTACCACCGCTTCCCTTCGCGGTAAGCGTGTAGGTCGTAGTCTTGCTTACGTATACGGACTTCGAACCGCTCGAGACTGGGGTCACGGAACCGACACCGTTGTCGATGGTAGCGCTGGTAGCGTTCGCGGTCCTCCAAGAAAGAGTCGAATTACCAGCTCCCGTGAGCGTAGACGGGTTCGCCGAGAGCGTACAGTCCGGCAGCGGAGGTGGTGGCGGGGGTGGTGGTGGCGGGGGTGGTGGGGGTGGTGGCGGGGGCGGGGGCGGTGGGAGTCCGCA
>Ga0207707_10000270_pt1 | contig 55930 bp, 69 predicted proteins | sample KBSC83BmetaG_FD_184336 | JGI IMG/M metagenome (GOLD analysis project Ga0207707, IMG submission 184336) | Corn rhizosphere microbial communities from Kellogg Biological Station, Michigan, USA - KBS C8-3B metaG (SPAdes) (version 2) | ecosystem: Host-associated > Plants > Roots > Rhizosphere ... | reverse complement strand
TCGACACCCCACGCGCAATCAACCGCGCGAACTGCTCCCGCTTCTCCGTCTGCGGCGGCGGCCCCGGCACGCCATTCGCCATCGCAACTCCCAACCTCGGGTGTTGCGACGATCACCGGAGTCCGCGGGGCAACTCTCAGGGCAATCGCTGCAGGCAATGACCGGCGCATACGTCACCGGTAGGCGGATGCGCAGGTTGCCTTGACCCGCACGCTCAAGACGATTACCCGCGCGGATGCGAGAGCACTCTTCCATCAGTTTTCCATCAAGTTGTGCAATCGCGCGCGACGCACCGGTCACGTTCGACACGCACACAGCGATCGACCCGAATGCGTCTTCCATCAAAGTTGATGGAAGACGCATTGTCTGCGGGGGGCGAATACGCGGGTCTGTGCCGGCAGCCCTGCGTGATAGACGGTTCTGCCCACCTGTTACCGGCCAGGCGAGACGAGCCGAGCCGGTTCCTTGTCGCATCCCATGCGCGGAGGGGACACTCCGCCCGTGGCCGACAATGCCAAGGATGCGGCCGCACAGTCTCGCGATGCGGCAGCGCGGGCCCGGGCATTGCGTCAGATGGGCTCGGCTATCGCGTTAGAGACTGCCGAGATAATGGAGCATCGCGCGGCGGTACTGGAAGCGATGGGCGCTCCGGAGGAACGGATCCGCGCTGTCCGTGAGTTCGCTGAGTCGGAGCGACGAGTCGCCGCCGAATGGAGCTCGTCAGAGACGACGGCGAACTGATAGGCCGATCCCGAGCGGTTCGGCCATGGGCTGCGCACGTGGCGACGCACCAGATCGCTACCTCGGTGGCGGCCTTCGTGATACTGACAAATGTGCCGGATGAGCCGAAGGAGGCGGCGGAGCGCGCTGGCGTTGCGTTCGAGCGCGCCGTAGCGACTGAGCGCAGGGCAATCGAGGCGCACGAAAGGGCGGCGCGTATGCACGACGACGTCGCAAGGAGACTGGACGAGGCCGTCCGAGACGAATCTGACGGCGTCGCATCGGACGAGTTCGCCAGGCGAGCCGCTACCGAGCGCCGTCTCGCGACGACTGCGCGCGAGCGAGCGGCCGAGGTGCGGCGCCGACTGATTGCCGAGGGTGTGGATCCGGAAGGCTGAGTAGTCGCGACCGCTCAGTTCCGCGAGGAGAGCGCTACGACGCGGCTGGTGGTGGAACGGCGCCCGGGTTGGCGCTACCGCGGACGACCGCGAAGGCAACGTCGCCGAGCTTGAGGTTGTGATCGCGCGCGTGCTTGCGCAGCGTGGCGAACGCGACATCCATGCTGACCTGGTCCCGTTCGGCAAGCACACCTTTCGCTTGCTCGATCACGACCCGACTGTTGAGCGCATGCTGCAACTGCTCGGCGAGCACCGACGTGCGGTGTGCGGACCGCTGCTGCAGGATGCCGATGGTGGCCACGTCCGCCAGCGCCTGCGCCAGGTCACGATCGTCGGCGGCCAGCTGGCTCGCGGTGTCGCTGAACATGTTCAGACCGCCAATCGTCTGCTCGCGCAGCCGCAGCGGCACCGCAGTAACGGAGCGGAAACCTGCCGCCAGGGCTTCGGGGACGAACACGGGCCAGCGGCCGATGTCGGCCTGGAGGTCGGCGCTGGTCACGGCCGTACCGGTGCGCACGCAGTCCAGGCACGGGCCTTCGTTGTTCTGCAGCTGGAAGATCTCCAGCAGCCTGGTCTCTTCGCTGGAGGAGGCGACGAGGGCGAGATGACCCTTCTGGTCGTCCAGCAGCAATCCGGCCGCCGTAACGCCGAGCAAGGTCACGCTTGCCTCGACGAGCCGGTCCAGCAGCTCGACGACGTCGTAGTCAGCAACCAGGGTGTCGGCGAGCGCGACGAAGGTGCGGGCGAGCACTTGTTCCCGACTGCTGACCCCGGTCGGGGCGGCCGGGCCGGCGCGAGCGTCGTCCTCACTCATGGGTCCTCCGAGGAGAAGCGTAGACGCCGTTCGACCACGTCGACGGAGACGTCGTGGAGCGGGCGCCCGGTCGAGAAGGCGCGGGCGCGCAGGAGCAGGAAGGCCTGCTCGATGGTCACACTGAGCTGGACCATGATCATGCCGGTGGCCTGATGGACCTGAGCCTGATAGCTGACGCCGGTATCGGCGCCGTCCGTCAATGCGCCATCCGGCGACGTCTCCAGCCCGAGCAGCGCGATCGCAGCGGCCTCCGCGCCAAGCAATGCCGCGGAGAGCTCGTCGTCGTCGAGCGCTCCCTGCCGGTTGCGGTACATGTCGAGCGCGCCCAGGCCGATCGCCCCGATCCGCAGCGGGAAGGCGAACACCGCGCGCACCCCCGCGTCCGCGGCCGCGGTCATGAACGTCGGCCATCGCCAGGTGGCGATGTCGTCGCGGTCGTGCAGGTCCGCGACCAGCACCGGCGTGCCGGTGTGGATCGTGTCGATGCACGGACCTTCGCCAAGGGTGATCTGCAAGTCCTCGATCCGCTGAGAGACGTCGTCGGTGGCGCAGATCACGCCGCGGTGTCCGGTGTCGCTCACCAACGAAATGCCGGCGCCGGTCACGCCCAACATCCGGACGCACAGATCAGCGATCCGCTGGGGTTGCGACTCGAGGTCACCCCCCGAATCACGCAGCAGCCTGATCCAGCGATCCCGGTCAGTCATCGAAACCCGCCGACGTTCGCGTCCGGCTGACGCCCTAGCGAATCGCCGGCGCCAGACGTCCGCGGGTGCGGCCGGAGCGTCATGTCACTGGTGTCATATGCCGCAGCCGCGGTGACGCCGGAGGGCGGCGTGTCGCTGGAGGCTTGACCCGGCTTGCGGCGACCCGCCCGGATGTCGTCCGCCTGTCGTCGCGACCGCCTCATGACCCGTCCTCCGCGCCGTCACCGGTCCATGTCCCGCCCAGCGCAGAGGTGGCGCTGTCCGGCCAGGCGCCCGCGGTGGATAGCCAGCGCAGCAGACGGCGTGCGGCCACCGGGTCGAGAGCCGGTGGGATGACCAGCAGGGTGACCCGGTCGTCGTTGCGGCGACCGATGGTGACGGTCGCCGGGTCGAGCGTGTGGAACCACCCGAGCCGCACCAGTCCGGCGCCGACTTGCAGACGCCGGGGCTGTTCGTCGTCCCAGGCGTCCATGTTGAGCGACACCCTCCTCACCGGACCGCCCAGGTGTTCACTGACCAGGGGCACCAGCAAGGCGAGCTCGGCGGCAGCGTCGCGGGTGCGCGGCCACCACGCTCCGTCGAGTCGACGCCCGGTCGTGATCGGTGCCCACACCAGGCGCGTGACCGGGTCAGTCCCGCCTCGCTCTGATCGGATCGGTCCTCCGTCGTCATTGAGACGGTCGACGGCGTAGTCGGTCGTGGGCGCGGTCATCGGTGCCGCCCGCCAGACGCCACCCGGCAGACGCAGCCTCGAGTCAGTCCAGCCGACGAGGTCGCGGCGCAGTAGCGCCGGGCGATGGCGTCATGCTCGTGTTCGGCGTGCCCACATGTGCATCGCTTGACGGCGGTGTCGAGCGCAGACGAGGTGGCGCCGAGCAGGCTGCTCATGCGGTCACCGCCGACGTGCCGGATTCGCGGCTCCAGCGCCGCCAGGTGGCCTCGGAAAGGGTGACCCGGCGCTGGCACGCGGGGCAGGCAGCGGAGAGCAGCCGCATTGCCGACGACCAGTAGGTGAACGTGCCGGCCGGGATCGGCTCCCGGCAGTACACACACGGCACTGTCTCGACAGCACCCGCCACGGCGCCGGTCGGCTCAAGGATCAGTTCAGACAATTCGTCTCGCCGCCTTCAGGCGTAAGTGCACGAGCGGCGAGGGAGGCACGAGGTCCGGACGGACCCACGCGCGCGGAGTGCTTTCAGTGTCCCACGGATCGGGGCCGGCGGACACCCCAACGAACAGCAAACCGGCGCGATCCCTCCGGAGGCTGCGTAACATCGGAGCTCCTCGAGCCCTGGGCTGTCCGGCCCCCGCGATCCTCGGCCCGTCCACACCGACGACGGGTACGACGATGACCTCGCCAACGACGACGACCGAACGTGCTCGCCCGCTATCGGACTACGGGCACCTGCTCGCGCAAGTGCGTCAGGCCGGTCTGTTGGAACGGTCTCCTGGGCGATATGTGCCGCGGCTCGTCACGCTGGCCGTCATGGCGGTTGCCGGTCTCGGACTGTTCCTCTGGCTCGGCGACTCGTGGTGGCAGCTGGCGCTCGCGGCGTACGTCGGGGTGGTGTTCGCCCAGGTCGGGTTCCTCGGCCACGACGCCGGCCACCAGCAGATCTTCCGCAGCAGGCGCCGCAACGACCGGCTGGGTCTGGTGCTGTCCAACCTCGGTGTCGGGCTCAGCTACGGCTGGTGGGTGGACAAGCACAACCGCCACCACCGACACCCCAACGAGGTGGGCTGGGATCCGGACGTGCAACGCAACGTCCTGGCCTGGACCGAACAGCAAGCGCGGGCCCAGCGCGGGCCGCTTCGGATCGTGGCACGTCATCAAGCTGCGTTCTTCTTCCCGCTGCTGCTGCTCGAAGGCTGGAACCTGCACGTGGGAAGCGTTCGGACGCTGCTCGCCAACAGGCGCGGCAACTGGCTGGAAATAACGCTGCTAAGCGTCCATACCGTCGGAAGCTTGGCGCTGCTCTTCACCGTCCTCTCACCGGTGAAGGCGCTGGCGTTCGTCGCGGTTCAACAGTCGATCTTCGGGCTGTATCTCGGGTCGACGTTCGCGCCCAACCACAAAGGCATGCAGATCATCGACGGGACCGCCCGGCCGGACTTCTTCCGCCGCCAAGTCCTGACCTCGCGCAACATCACCGGCGGTCGACTCCTCACCGCGGCGTTCGGCGGACTGAACTACCAGATCGAGCACCATCTCTTTCCGAGCATGCCCAGCCGCAACTTGTCGCGCTGTCGGCCCCTCGTCAAGGCGTTCTGCGTAGAGCAACGCGTTCCCTACGTCGAGACGACTCCGCTCGAGTCCTATCAGCGGGTTCTCCAATACCTGCACGGCGTGCGGCCTGACCCCCACAGGAGTTCGCCAACCAAAGTCACCGGCGGCGTCACCGACTGAGTTCGGCGGTCGACCACATCAGGCGGTTCTCCTTCGCCGCACGGTGACCAACCGGTCCCGCGGGTGCACGCGCCGCCCGCAGCGGGTCCTCCAGCGTCCGCTGATCAGGCGTACTGGCCGTGTGACTGATCGTGAGTGAGCGACGGCATGATGATTCCCACGGCAACCGCACTCCACGTGACGACGAACGTGATCTCGGTGTTGGTATCAGGGTCGAGCAGCGGCAGCCGGGTCGTCTCGCTGGAGCCGATCTTCTCGAGCTCAGCGCCGACCGCCTCTTCCCGACCGGCGGCGATCTCCCACCGTTGAGTCCAGCCGCCCGTGCCCACAAGTACCAGGTACGCCATGTCGGTCACCGCCGTCCCAGTGGTACAAGCATCCTTGCTCAGTCGCGCATCACTCGGGGCACCGACACCGGTGCGACTGGGCTGTGGCCTGAGTGCAGGCGCTTCTCGTTTATCCGTTGGCATCGTCGACCCGGGACGACCCTCCGGCCGTCGCAGGTCGCCGCGTCATCGCGCTTCGTGCTGTGACCGGAGGCACGGATTCCCGCCGTCGAGTCCGTATCACAGGCAGTCGATGCTGACCTCCCCTCGCCGATCACCATCCACAGGGGCCAGGTCGAAGACGACGTCGCGAATCCTCCGGATGATCCGGTCGATGCCGTCGATGGCCGCGGTCACTGGCTGCTCGGCCGGTCCGCTGATATGGGGTCGGGCACTCTGCAGGGTCAGCCCGACGCCGAACAGGTCACGGATCACCGTGTCGACAAGCTCGATCGCGATCCGTTGCTCGTCCGCCGCGACTGCCTTCTCAGTGACGGTTGGCGCGATGGCTGGAGCCCGAGTCCCCGTGCGCATCGCGGCTCGGGTCATCCCGCACTTCGATGCGCTGGCAACAATTCAGATAACCGCAGGCGTGCCATCGTCTCGGCCGCGACTGTCAACCCAGACCGCACCCCGGCACCCAGCAACTGCTCTCGGGCCCGGGCGACGCAGCGGATCACGGTTCCGGCCGGCAGCCGATCCGCGAACTCGGCGATCAGCGAGCTGGTGACCTCGAGCACGTCCTCTCGCGTCGCCCACCGCGCCTCAAGAGCGCTCAGCGCATCTGTTCCGCCCATTAGGCACCGCCCTCGCATCGTCAGGTCACTGACCGCTGAGAGCCGAGGACCGGAGCGCGAAGCGTGACCCCACTGTAGGCCGAAGTCCCGGCTGCGTCAGTGACAATTCGCCAACGCGCGAAGAGCCCGTGAATAGGTCGCCGCGAGAGGTTCGGTCTGCGACGCGAGGTCACGACCTCAGGGCGCAGAGCAGGACGCCGGCGAGCGCGCCGACGTCCTGGGGTGAGGACCCGCCTGGGCTGCGACTCAGACAGTCGGCAGGCGAGCGAGCAGTTCGCGGGCGCGTTCGGCGAGCTTGTGCTCGACCAGCACCTCGTACTTCATCGCGACGATCTGACTGATCGACGCGAAGTCACGCTCGCCGCCCCGGGTCAGCGCCGTGAAGCCTAGCTGGCTCCAGATGAGTCCGAACACCGCGCCGAGCAACGGCGTGGTGAACAGGAAACCCAGCTGCCCCTTGGTACTGAAGATCGAGAACGCGATGCCGACGAACAGCCCGATCCACAGGCCGGAGGTCGCGCCGGCGATCGCGACCCGTCGGCGCGTGAGCCGGCCAGTGACGCGTTCCATCGACTTCAATTCGGTGCCGACGATCGCCAGGTTGCTCACCGCGAACTCGTTGTCCGACAGGAAATCGACGACCCGCTGCGCCTGCTGGTAGGTGTCGAAGACACCGAGCGACATCGGGTACTCGAGCGAGAGACCGCGGATCGGGCCTGGCTGCTGAACGTTCACGGATCGCCACCCTCGTCGCCGTGATTGCGGTCGCCTGCTGCTCAGACAGTACGACGGGCGGCGGTCCTGGTGGCTCGCCCGCTGACTACGCGGTCGCTGTCTGGTCGGGCGAGGGATTGTGCCAGTGCGCCTGCGGGGCGATGAGCGCGGCCGCGTGTTTCGGCCCCCAGCTGCCCGGCGGGTACGGGTGAGCGCGGTCGTGGTTGTCGAGAACGGGGTCGACGACCGCCCAGGCGGCTTCGACAGCGTCTTCGCGGGTGAACAGCGCACCCTCGCCGGCCAGGGCGTCGCCGAGGAGGCGTTCATACGGTTGTTCCTCCCCCGGCTGTCCGTTGAGCAGGGAAAGCTCCCGCTGGTCGCCGATGAACTGCTCGCCGGCACGCTTGACCCGGGCGGCCAGCGCGATCTCGGGATTGGGTGAGAGCCGGAACCGCAGGTAGTTGGCCCGACCGTCGGTGGCAACCGAGTCGGCGAACAGCGGCTGCGGTGGCGGTTTCAGCTCGACCAACACCTCGGCGACGTCTTCGGCCAGGCATTTCCCTGACCGCAAGTACCAAGGGACGCCGGCCCAGCGCCAGGAGTCGATGAACAGCCGCAGGGCGCAGAAGGTCTCTACGTCGGAGTCGCTCGCCACCCCCGGTTCGTCCCGGTAGCCGACGAACTGGCCCCGGACCACATCGTCGGGGGTGAGCGGTCGCATCGCCTTGAACACGTTGAACTTCTCGCCCTGCACGGCGCCGAAACCCTGGTAGGCCGGCGGCTCCATCGCGAGCAACGCGACGATCTGGAACAGGTGGTTCTCGACCACGTCGCGTAGGCAACCGGCGGTCTCGTAAAAGGCACCACGACCCTGCACCCCGAACCGTTCGGCCAGAGTGATCTGGACGCTGGCGACGTAGTTGCGGTTCCAGATCGGTTCGAGGAAGGAATTGGCGAAACGGAAGTAGAGGAGGTTCATGATCTCCTCCTTGCCGAGAAAGTGATCGATACGGAAGATCGCCGACTCCGGGAACGCCGACCGCACGACACGGTTGAGCTCCCGCGCCGAAGCCAGGTCTCGCCCGAACGGCTTCTCGACGACGACCCGTGCATCGCGGTTCAACCCCGCGCTCGTGAGCCCTTCGATCACCGTCGCGAACAACCCCGGTGGCGTGGCCAGGTAATGCAATGGGCGATGCGCGGCGCCGAGTGCCGTGCGCAACGCGGTGAACGTGGCCGGGTCGGCGTAGTCACCGTCGACGTAGTCCAACAACGACAGCAGCCGGTCGAGGGCGGCGCTGTCGTCAACGCCACCGTCCGCTTGCGCAATACCGTCGCGCGCATGTTCGCGAAGGCGCGACAGGTCCCAGTGCGAGAACGCGACCCCGATCACCGGCACGTCCAGGGTGCCTCTCATCACCATCCGGTACAGCGCCGGAAAGATCATCTTGTGGGCGAGGTCACCGGTAGCGCCGAAGAACACGAACGCGTCCGCAGCCGGCAGACCCTCTACGCCCACATCCATCCCCACGACGCTGCCACGCGCTCCGATCGCTGCCACGTGACTCATCATGCGGTCAGCATGGCAGCGGCAGGACCCGGCCGAGGTCTCGCAACCCACTGGCTAAGTCGCAGGGTCAGCCACGTGACCCGCCGCCCGGTCAGCCCGGCGCGGTCGGCGGCCTTGCGCAGCTCACGCGCGAAGTTCGACCGAAGCGGATGCGTCTGCTGGTTCGTCTCGAACAGGAACGCGTTCCGGTCCGCCGGTGTCTTGACGTAGCGGGTGATGTGCCCGGCGAGCATGTCGATCACCGGCTCCGGCGCCGGAACGGTGCGCCAGTCGTCGGTCTTCGACCCGCGTTCGGTGAACGTCCGCGATCCGTTCTGGTTGACCACGAGCCGGCCGAAGGTGACCTCGCGCCGCAGCATGTCCAGGTCGCAGATCCGCAGGCCGATTGCCTCGTTCCACCGCGGTCCCAGCCACGCGCCCATGAACACCAGCGCCGCGTACCGGCCGTTCGTCCGCAGACCCTGGTACTTCTCCCCCACGTCCGCGAGCGCCTCGACCAGCGCACCCACCTCGGTGGCGGTGAGGACGTCGTCGAACGTCTTGCGGATCTCCGGGATCGCGATCCAGTCGTCGATGTCGGTCGGGCGGATGTCGCCAACCCGCCGGTCCCGCCAGTACGGCAGCACGTGCAGCTTCGCCCGGCCGTCGTCCGTGTGTCGCTTCGTCGCCGAGATCTGCCTTGATGCCGCCCAGCGCTCGTAATACTCGCCGAAGGTGACCGCCCGCTGCTCCGGACCGACGTACTCCCGCCACCGCAGCTGCCGCTCAACCGCCGCCAGCCGCTCCGCTGCCTCCGCCGGTGGCTTCCGGCCGTTCGGTCCAGGGAAGCGCTCTACTCGCTGCCGTCCCGAGGGGTCCCGGTAGCGCAGTTCCCAGCCGTTGCGCCGCCACGCCAGATGTGCCATCGTCCCGCTCCGTCCTCGACGCCGAACCGACGGAGGTTTCCATCGGTTTTCCATCAGACGGAGCGGTTGCCCCGCTCACCGACCGCGACCGAGCGTTGATCACTCAGTCACGGCGGAAGCGGTAAAACCGCAGGTCAACCGCCTGATGCGGTTGACCCTCCACACGTCAGTTGCCCTCGGAGTTGCCCCGCGGACTCCGGTGATCGTCGCAACACCCGAGGTTGGGAGTTGCGATGGCGAATGGCGTGCCGGGGCCGCCGCCGCAGACGGAGAAGCGGGAGCAGTTCGCGTAGGAGCTCGCCGGTGGTGGCGTTGACGATGCGGATGTCGAGGTCCTGGACGAGGACGATGACGTGGGTTCGGGCGTGGGTTCGTCCGATGCCGATGTGGTGGAGTCGGCCGGCGTGGCGCAGGGTGATGACGCCGGAGTCGTCGATGCGGTCGTGGCGGACGCGGCTGTGGGTGTCGGGGTCGCGGCTGGGCACCGCCTTCGGGAGGCAGTCGCGTCGGTACGGCTCGAGCGTGCAAGGCGAAGGAACGCCACAGGAACAGGCCACCTACTTCCATCAGCTTTCCATCGAAGGGACCTGTGGGCGCCTTTCGCACCGGCTGCGCGGGCCCTCAGTCTTGTGGACGCTCGTAGCGACGACGCCATGTGGGACTTTCGACCCTGCCGTAGCCAGTCTCACCGACCGAATATCGACGACATACGGCGTCACTCGCACCATCAGATGAAGCGCTGCCGGAGGTGAACATGGACGCATACGAGCTGCACGGCGCACTGACCCGTCTACGCGAGCAGTTCCCCGACGTGCCAGCCGACGCGGTCACCTCCACCCTCGGCGACAGTTATCAGCTGGTCGTCACCGTCAGCGGACAGCCACTCGTCGGCCGTGCCGAGGACCTCGCACGGCTACGGCTCGAGGTCCGCACTCGCCACCCCGCGATTCGGCCAGCGGCCGCATCGCGCAAGGGCGCCGCGTGACCCTCTTAGATAGGCGCGGCAGGGATGGCGGTGCTCAACGCGGCCGGCTTTGCTGCGTCGATGGCATCCCAGTCCTCGGCGTTGAGTACTGAGATCGCGCCGGGGAACAAGCCGAAGTTCTCCCGATAGATGTGCCGGTCGAGTTCATCCAGCATTGCCGTCACGGCCGCGCCCCAGCCGCGGTCATCGTCGTCCGCTGCCGCCAGGGCCGCGTAAAGGCCGGTGTGCTCGGCTTCAAGATCCTCGACGTGCGCGGCAAAGTCGCCTTGGCGGTGCACGGCCTGGAACAATCCCGACTCCTCCCACACCACGTGCGGCTCCAGGATGGCCAATAGCCGGTCAAGGTTCGCCCGCGCAACGTCTTCCTGATCGGCGGCGACGGCTGCACGCACTTCGCCCGCAAGCGCGCTGATCCGTTCGTGCTGGTCCATCAGGTCTCCGATGGCGCCTTGACGGCAGCTGCAGTGATCACACACGCGAGTTGTTCCCCCTGCTGAAGACGGTGGCGCTAGCGAGGGCAACGATCGCCGCGACCGCCGTCAAAGCGATCAGGCCGCCGGCGTAGGAACCGGTCGCGTCGTGGATCGTGCCCATCAACAGCGGTGGCAGGAACCCTCCCAGTCCGCCGGCCGCGCCGACGAAACCGGTGACCGCACCTACGTGATTGGCAGGCGTACGTTGCGCGACCAAGGCGAACACTGCTCCACTAGCGGTGCCAAGTGCGGCCGCCATAGCGAGGAAGGCGATAGTTCCGAGCGGGTGCAGAGCGGGTGTCGTCGATTGGACGGCTGCGAACACGCCAACGACAGTGAATGCGCACGCGAGGACCTTGGTGGCGTCGATGCGGTCAGACAGCCACCCGCCGACCGGCCGCATGAGCACAGCCAGCAACACGAAGCCGGCCATCTTGGTGGCAGCGTCGTCCTGGGTTAGCGAGTACGCCGTCTTGAGATACGTCGGCAGGTAGACGCTGAACGCCACGTAGCCGCCGAACCCGACGGCGTAGAGCACGGCCGCCTGCCAGGTGATTGCCAGTTTGGTCGTGGCCAGCAGGCGTTGAGACACAGAACCGGCTGGCTGCACGCGGCTGGGCGCGTCGCGCAAGAACACCGCGGCGACCACCGCGTACGCCGCGAGCACTACAGCAGTGATGAGGAACGGAAGGTGAATGTCCGCGTGACCGACCAGCTTCACCGTGGTCAGCGCGCTGATCGCGGTGCCACCCATGCCCGCACCGAAGACACCAATCGCGAAGCCGCGACGCTCGGGTGGAAACCACGCACTGACAAAGGGAACGCCTACGGCGAACGACGTTCCCGCCACACCCAGAAAGAAGCCCCCGATCAAGAGCGCTGCGAGTGATCGGTAGCCGAAGTAACCGATAAACAAGACGGGCACGATCGTCGCGGACGAGACGATCGGGAACATGATTCGACCACCGAACCGGTCCGTGAGCGCACCGACAGGAATCCGGCCCAGCGAGCCGACGACGACGGGCACGGCAACCAGAAGCGACTGGGTGAAGCCGCTCAAGCCGAGCGTCTCCTTGAAGTGGACGCCGAGGGGGCTCAGCAATGCCCACGCCCAGAAGTTCAGTGCGAAGCCAAGCGTTGCGAGCCCGAGCATCATCTCCGGTCGCCGGCCCGGCTCGGGGGTGATGGTCACCGATACATCTTGGGTGGGGCGGGCCATCGTCTGGGCGCGCATCTCATCCTCGTCCTGGTCGCGGGGCCGCGTTTGCTTCTTCCTTGCCATCGTCGAGGGCCGTGGACCGCGCGACGTAGGGACTTTCGTCCCAGGCGGATCGGTCGATGGTCCTCTCCGGCCAGGACTAGCGCGAGTCGGCCCGAGTCAGTCGCTCGGAACGATCCTGGCCCGGGCAGCCGGGTTTATGAACGAGGACCCGATCAACGTCGCTGGCTAGGGCGAGGTCTTCGGCTTCTCGTTGGCAGTCCAGGCAGCGCAGGCGTTGACCGCCGTCGTAGACCTCGACGAATACGGCCACCGTGCATTCCCCCTACGACAGTCTCAATCACACTGTCGGCATGTGTGGGGCTACGCCCTAGGGCCCTTCGTCCCAAGTGTGCCTGGATCGCGTCATCGGCTGACAGACGCGATGTGCCCAGCAAACAGAGAGTCGCCACCGATGTCATCCTCGATGTCGACACCGTTCGCCGTGTTTCGCCGGGTCGATGCGCCAGCCGGACCGCCCGCCGGAGTTGTCATGCGATGGCCCGGACCTCGATGCGGCCGTCGTTGACACGTGTTTCATACATCGGCTGCGGGGTGCTGGCCGGCCCGCGCACGATTGAACCGTCGTCGAGCCGAAAGACGCTGCCGTGCCACGGACAGGTCACGCAGCCGTCCTCGACCTTGCCTTCGTCCAACGGCCCGCCGAGGTGACTACAAGTATTCGCCAACGCGTAGAGGCGGCCGTTGCGTCGGTGGACGAACACGCTGGCACCACCCGCACTGACCTTCGCCATGGCGCCGTCGCCGATATCGGTATCGGCAGCGACATCCGTCCACTCCGTCGGTCGTTGTTCGAACGCGGTGTGGTTGACGTTGACACCACGAACGAAGGACAGGTGACCGCCCAGATAGGCGCCGGTCATCATCGTGCCGAAAGCGGCATAGCCGAGGGCGCGACCCGCGCCGCGTCGGCCGGTGACCCGGCTGGCCAACGACGCCGCGTAGAGGCTGACAGCAACGAGGTTGCCGGCGGCGTGCGCGAACCCGAGCCGTGTCTCCGGGCCGTAGGTGTCGGACCAGTCGTTGAGACCGGAAAGCGCGGTTGGCACGGCAGCGGCGATCCCGGCACCGACGAGCAGGTCCGCGGCGGTCTCGCTCGCTTCACCACCAACGCTGTCGAGGAGGCCGGCGGCGAGCCACGCGCCGATCGGGACGTCGGTGAGCATCGGGTGCAGCGGGTGGCCGAGGTTGGTGCCGCTCAGGGTGTTGCGGACCAGTCGGGGTTGGACGAGCCGCGAGGCGAAGCGTTGCAGCGGCTTGGTGATCCGGTCGGTCGCTTCGAACTGTTCAATCCGTTTGATCAGGGTGGCGGTTATGGGCACCGGTGCCTCCTGGTGTCAGCGGGCGCGGGCATTGTCGAGTTGGCTGCGGACTTCGCGTTCGAGTTCGGTCCAGTAGCCGATGAACTTGCTGATGCCCTCGTCTTCGAGGGTTCGGACGCCTTCGTCGTAGTCGACGCCGATGTCGCGCAACTCGTCGAGCACTCCGTGCGCCTCGGCGTAGTGGGCGCTTATCGTGTCGGCTTCGATCCGCCCGTGGTCGAGGACGGCTTCCAGCGTGGGTTCGGGCAGCGTGTTGACCACACCGGGCGCGACAAGGCCGACGATGTACATGGTGTCGTCGTACGCGGGGTTCTTGGTGCTGGTTGACGCCCACAGCGGTCGTTGCGGCGAGGCACCGACGGCAGCGAGTGCCTGCCAGCGGTCGTCGACGCACATGCGCTCGTAATGCTCGTAGGCGATCCGCGCGTTCGCGATGCCGGCCTTCCCGGCGAGGGCGAGCGCGTCAGGGGTGCCGATCTTCTGCAGCCGGTCGTCGATTTCGCTGTCGACACGGGAGACAAAGAACGACGCGACCGACCGCAGCGTCGACAGGTCATGACCGGCGTCGCTGGCGGCTTCGACGCCGTCGAGGAATGCGTCGATCACCGCGTCGTAGCGGGCCAACGAGAAGATGAGCGTGACGTTGATGCTGATTCCTTCGCCGAGGCAGCGACTGATCGCGGGCAATCCCTCGACCGTCGCCGGAATCTTCACGAACATGTTCGGCCGGTCGACCAGCCACCACAACGCCTGAGGTTCGGCGACCTGCGCGTCGGTGTCATGCGCGATCCGGGGGTCGACCTCGATCGACACGCGTCCGTCTGTGCCACCGGTTGCGTCGAAGATCGGGCGCATCACGTCGCAGGCTGCCCGTACGTCGTAGGTGGTGACCGCACGCAGCGCTTCGGCGACGTCGACGTTGCGGCGGGCGAGCCCGTCGAGTTGGTCGTTGTAGACGTCGCTGCCTTCGATCGCCTTGGCAAAGATCGTGGGGTTGGTGGTCATGCCGGTGACGTGCCGGTCGTCGATCAGCCGTTGCAGGCTGCCAGTGGTGAGCCGGACGCGGCTCATGTCGTCGAGCCAGATCGACACGCCGGCGTCGGTGAGGGCGTCGAGCGGAGTTCGGGTCATGGGCGTCTCCTGCGCTGGTGGGTCAGTGCCAGGGCCACAGGCCGGCGCCGTGCATGCACTCGGCAGCTTCAGCGAGCAGCGTTTCGGAGGCTTCGGGAACGTGGTCGTGCACCCACGTGCGCCAGTCGGCTTCGCTGCCGCCAGCGTCGGCGGTGTGCATGGCTAGGTGCGCGAGGTGTTTGACGGCCGGTCCGCATGAGGCTTCCTCAAGCCACTCCGGCAGCGGCTCGGCGGCTGCGCCGCTGTGGATGGCTTGGAGTCGGGCGCCGACGTGCGTGGTCACGGCGCGACCTGTTCTTTCTCTTCGGCGGTGGTGGCTGCGGTCGTGATGTTCGACCGGCCTTCGTGTCGCCACCAGCGGGCGGCGGCGATGGCGGCGTCATGCTCGCGACGCGGGGTGTGGTCGAGCCGGTGGGTGGCGATGCGCCGGTCGGCGCGGTCATGCCGGGTCGACCAGACGGTGAGCTCGTCCGACCAGTCCCAGTCGACGGCGAACCCGGGTTGCGCGTAGACGATCATTGCGCGGTCAGCAACCGGTGTGCGGCGGTGATGATCGCGGCCGGTCCGATGCCGGCAGCGTCCATCAGTTCGGCGGGACGGCCGGAGCCGGGCAGGTCCCGGACGGCGAGGTGAGCGATCTGCGGCGGATGCCGCCGGTCGGCGAGGGCTTCCATCACCGCCGCGCCCACACCGCCTTCGGGATGGTGGTCCTCGACGACGACCAGCCGGCCGTCAGTGAGTTCGGCGGCCGCAGTGAGGGTGCCGACGTCGACGGGTTTCACCGAGTACAGGTCGATCACCCGGCAGGCGATCCCGTCCTTAGCGAGCTGGTCCGCAGCCGCGAGGCAGTGGTGCACGGTGACGCCGGCGCCGATGAGGGCGACCTGGTCGGTGCCGGAGGACCGCAGTGTCTTCGACCCGCCGACGCCGAAGCTCGCCTCCGCCGGGTAGAGCGCCGGGTAGGCGCCGCGGGTGGTGCGCAAGTAGCTCACGCCTGGTAGCTCGCGCATGGTGGCGGTCAGTGCTGCGGCGCTGGTCGCGTCGCTCGGGTAGAGGACGGTCGAGCCGTGTACGGCGCGCAACGCGGCGATGTCCTCCAAGCCCATCTGTGACGGGCCGTCCTCACCGATCTCGACGCCGGCATGCGACCCGCACAGCCGGCTCGCGGTGCCGGAGATGCCAGTCATCCGGACGAAGTCATAGGCGCGGGACCAGAACGCCGCGAACGTCGCGGCGTAGGCGACGTAGCCGCGCACGGCGAGCCCGACGCTGACGGCCGCGAGCATCTGCTCGCTGATGAACATCTGGAAGAACCGCTCCGGGTAGGCGTCGGCGAACTGCTCGGTGTGGGTGGAGTTGCCGACTTCCCCGTCGACGACGACGACCCGCGGGTCGGTGCCGAGCGCGACCAGCGCGTCGCCGAACGCCTTGCGGGTCGCGACCTTCTCGCCGACGTCGTAGGTCGGCAGCCTGATCTCAGCGGTCTGCAGGCGCGGCCGGTCCGGTGCGGCCGGCGGCGCGGGGCTGCGCACGGTGATGCCGGACGGGCCGCCGAGCGCGGCGACGGCACGGTCACTGACATCCGCGGGCAGGGCGCGGCCATGCCAGCCTTCGTGGTCCTCCAGCTCCGGGACGCCCTTGCCCTTGACCGTACGGGCGAGCAGCACGCTCGGGCCGTCGCAGCGCCTGGCCTCGGTGAGCGCCTGGTCGATCGCGGCCAGGTCGTGCCCGTCGATCTCGACGGCGGTGCAGCCGAAAGCCTCGACCCGGCGGCTGTAGACGTCGAGGTCCCAGCCGTACTCGGTCGGGCCGCGCTGGCCGAGCCGGTTTACGTCGACGATCACGGTGAGGTTGGCCAGCCGGTAGAACGCGGCCTTGTCCAGGGACTCCCACACCGACCCCTCGGCCATCTCGCTGTCGCCGCACAACGACCACACGTGGAACGGCAGCCGGTCCAGTTGCTGTCCGGCGAGCGCGACGCCGACGGCGTACGCGATTCCCTGGCCGAGCGAGCCGGTCGCGACATCGACCCAGGGCAGCACCGACGTGGGGTGGCCCTGCAACCGGGAGCCGAACCGCCGGTAGGTGCCGACCAGTTCGTCGTCGCCCACGACACCGGCGGCTTTGAACATGGCGTAGAGCAGCGGGGACGCGTGCCCCTTGGAGAAGATCAGGTGGTCGTTCGTCGGCAGGTCCGGGTGCTGCCAGTCGTAACGCAGGTGCCGGCTCAGGACCACGGCCATCAGGTCGGCGGCGGACAGGCTGGAGGTCGGGTGTCCGGAGCCGGCCGCGGTGCTGGCGCGAATGCTGTCCACCCGCAGCTGCCGGGCGAGCAGCTCGGCGTCGTCCAGGGTCGCGTCGGTGATCAGCCGCTGCTCCTGGATCGTCATATGTCCGTCCTACTCCTACGCCGCCGGGGCACGGAAGTGGGGCCGGGCCAGGCGTGCTGTGCGGGCGGCGTGGCACTCGTGAGACGGTCGAGGAATGTCGTGTGACCGAGCCCTGACGGCGGCGGCGTGACTTGGGACGTCGCATGCCGGATCGCGGCGCTCGCTGACGCGACACCGGTCGCCGCCGACGTCGGGGGCATCGCCGTGTGTCTGGTGCGGCTCGGCGCCGAGGTGTTCGCCGTCCACCGCCGGCCGTGCAACCGGTGGCGGTGTATCCGACACGGATCGCCGATGGGCAGGTCGAGATTGACGTCGACGGCTAAGCAAACAGCGACGGCGACGTCAGGATGCGGGAGGCAAGGATGCCGGCGTGGCGCTAGTGGCGGGAGGCCGTCCGGTTCGACGAGTAGCACCCCGGGGTGACGGTACTGCACGAGTCGGACGAGCTGAAGACGGTGCTGGTGGGTTTGCGTGCGGGCCAGCGGCTGCCGGTTCATCCCGGTCCCGCAGCGTGCTTCGTCTTCCTCGACGGCGACGCGGTGATGACGGTCGGGGCAGACGAGGTTGCGGTCTCGGCCGGCGGGCTGGTGGTGGTGCCGACCGGGGCGGACCGAGGGGTGCGTGCGATCACCGACGTGGTCTTCGTCGGCAACTTGGGTGACCCGGCGTCGGAACGCGGACCGCACTGAGCCCTAGCACTCCTCCGCGGACGGCCGGGTGATGCGGGCCCGCCAACGGGCCGGGCCGTCCTCGTCATAGACCCAGTGGTAGGCGTTGTGGTCCAAGGCGTGCAGTTGTTGCCCGAGGGGATGCGGGTCGGAGCGGGAGTCGAGATGCACGGTCTCGCCGGGCCGTAGCCAGCCGAGTCGATAGCGCAGCAACGTGAGCCGGTGCTCGGCGGGGAGGGCGTCGAGCTCGACCTGGTTGTCGAGCAACAGCGGTAGCGCCCAGCCTTCGACGTCCGGGCGGGGTGGCTTCGGCCGGGCTGATCCACGCTTCTTCGCGGCGGACGTGCCGGTCAAGCCGGTCGACGAGCGTGTCGGTGGCGAGGGTGAGGATGCGGCGGGTGCGGCTGGACTCGAGATTGTCGACGTCCGCACGCAGCCGATGGTGGTCGCCGAGCAGTAACTGCAGCATGTGGCCGTCACGAAGTCGCGGCGGTGGCGGCTGCCGCTCCTCGTCACTGAGGTAGGGCAGCAGTCCTCGTCACTGAGGTAGGGCAGCAGCCGGTAGTGCAGGAACCCCAGCATCGCGTCGTACGCCGGGTCAGCCGCCGGCCGGATCGGGCGGCGGCGCTGAGGTCGTCGGCGTAGGCGCAGGTCTGCCAGAGCAACACGCTGTGGTCGTCGGAGAGTGGATCAATCCCGGTGCATGCCTCGACTGGAGTGGTCACTGTGCTCACGCCGCTCGTCGTCCCGACGGCTCGGCCGCGAACGTGGTGGGTGAGCCGCCTGAGTCTGGTTCGATGCGGTCGATGATGGCGGCGAGATCGACACCGATCCGCGGCTCATCGACTGTGGCGGCGCCGACGGGCCCGGCGGATTCGGCGCCCATCCCTGGAATGTGCGGGCCGAGGGCGGCGAGGCTACTCACCCGCACGACGGTCGGGATGTGGACGCCAAGATCGTCGAGAGTTTCCCGCCGTAACCAGACCGCAATCTGCGAGAGCCGCACGAGCTCCACCGACCAAGTCCGGACCGGCGTCGACACATCGCGAGAGGCACGGCGGTGCCGGCGCAGTCGCCGCCGGGGCGGCAGCGGCGCGACCGGCGCGACCAGTCGCAGCGCCTCGTTGGCAGTAGTGGTAGCGGTTCTGATGGCAGCAGCAAGATCCGCCGCGGCCTGCCGCGCGTCAGCCGGTGTGTGTCGGACAGCCGTGATCGCGAGCATCCGCTGGTGTGCGGTGTCGACGCGGGCGCATGAGTCACGATGCTCAGCTCCTTCGCTGCACGGGTCGACGTCCGGTCGTGCGGCCATCTGGGCAGTTAGCTCCTGCCGTTGGCCGGGGCCCTATAAAACCTACATACTTCGGTTATACTCGCGTGGGACGGCCGGCGCAAGGGCTTGCGCCCGTGAGAAACCGCTCAGCGACATGCACGACGCAATCAACGATAAGACTTGTTTCTAATAACGCCGGATGCGACAATGGCTGTCATGACGACGACTCTTGTCGACGCGCCGGCACCGGTGCCTCCGGGCACGCGTCGCGCGGAAGTGCTCGGGTTGCTGCGGGAGTCCGAGCGGCCGCTGTCCGCAGCGGAAGTGGCGGACGTCTCCGGCTTGCACCTCAACACGGCCCGGTTCCATCTGGATGCGCTGGTGGACGACGGGCTGGCCGAGCGCACGGCGGAGCCGCGGGCGGTGCCGGGTCGGCCGCGGATCCTGTACTCGGCCCAGGGCCCGCTGCCGGGACCGCGTAGTTACGCGCTGCTCGCCGAGATGCTCACCGGCCTCGTCGCGTCGCTGAAAGACAGTGAAGCCGCTGCGGTGGAGGCCGGACGGGCGTGGGGCCAGCACCTGGTGGAACGCGCCGCGCCGTCGGAGAAGATCGACGCCGCGGAAGGTGTGGCTCGGCTGCACCGAGTGCTGGACGCGATCGGGTTCCAGCCCGAGACAGGGCCGGGGAAGACCAAGAAGGACACGGAGATGCGGTTGCACCACTGCCCGTTCCGTGAGGTCGCGCAGCGGCACACCGACGTGGTCTGCACGCTCCACCTCGGGCTGATGCAAGGTGCACTCGACGCGCTGCACGCTCCGGTCGAGGCGACGGCGTTGGAACCGTTCGTCCGGCCGAACCTGTGCGTCGCTCGGCTCCGCACCACGACCGCCACACGCTGATGACTGCGGCGCCGGCTGCCCGATCAAGGGTACGGCGCGTGCCGAAGTCGCGGCTGGTGCTTGGCGGGCTCGGGTTGCTCGCGCTGCTCGCCGGGCTGTGGGCAGCACTGCTCCTGCTCGGCCTCGATGTACCGACCCCGCGACCGGACTTCGCCGAGGTGCACGGGCCGCTGATGGTGCTTGGGTTCCTCGGCACGCTGATCGCGCTGGAACGCGCCGTGGCCGTCAACGTTCGCGCCGGTTATACCGCTCCGGCGGCCGCTGGCGCCGGCGGGCTGGCACTGATCCTGGGACTGCCGCTCGTGGTCGGGCAGATTCTGCTCGGCGCGGCCGGTATCGGTCTGCTTGCGCTCTACGCCCTCGCGGCCCACCGCCAGGCGGCCTTCCACCTCGCCGTGATGGCTGCCGGTGCGGCGGCCTGGGTGATCAGCGTCGGGCTGTGGCTGACCGGTTGGGACGTCGGCCGGCTGGTGCCGTGGCTCGCCGGCTTCCTGGTGCTGACGATCGCCGGGGAGCGCCTCGAGCTGTCGCGTGTCACCCGGCTGACTCGCCCCGCCCGCGCGTCGTTCGCGACTGCGGCCGGCATCTTCGCCGTCGGCGTCCTGGTCGCGATCGGCGCGTTCACTGTCGGCACCCGGATCGCGGGCGCCGGTCTGCTCGGGCTCGCCGGCTGGCTCGCGGTCTACGACGTCGCCCGCCGCACCGTGCGCCAACGCGGCCTCACCCGCTACATGGCGACTTGCCTGCTCGCCGGCTACGGCTGGCTGGCCGTCGCCGGAGTGCTGTGGTTGCGAACCGGGCTGTCGTCCGAGGGGCCGGGGTTCGACGCCGCCCTGCACGCTGTGTTCCTCGGGTTCGTCATCGGCATGGTGATGGCGCACGCACCGGTCATCGTGCCGGCCGTGTTCCGCGCGGCCGTGCCCTACCGCCGCCACTTTTACGCCCCCCTGATCCTGTTGCACGCGTCGCTGGTGCTGCGCGTAGTCGGCGGTGATCTGGCCGGCAACCACACCGCCTGGCAGGTCGGCGGCGTGCTCAACGAAGTCGCGCTGCTCTGCTTCCTCGCCGTCACCGTCGTCGCGGTCCGCAGCACTCGTCGAGTGCCGTTGTCCGCCGTGTCTTCCACGTTCCGCGAGCGGCATCTCGCGGCTGCAACACCCGCGAGAGGAACCCAGCCATGACTTACGTGATCGCCGAACCGTGCGTCGATGTCCTTGACCGTGCCTGTGTCGAGGAGTGTCCGGTCGACTGCATCTACGAGGGCGAGCGCGCGCTTTACATCCACCCGGACGAATGCGTCGACTGCGGCGCGTGCGAGCCGGTGTGTCCGGTCGAAGCGATCTTCTACGAAGACGACGTGCCGACGCAATGGACGATGTTCACCGCTGACAACGCCACCTTCTTCAATGACACTCTGCCCGGCCGAGACGGCCCGCTCGGTTCCCCCGGCGGCGCTGCGAAGGTTGGGGCACTCGGCGTCGACACACCGCTCGTCGCCGGCCTGCCGGTTCGCGCCGAGGTCGAGTAGCCGTGCACGTCATCGAGTTGCTGTTCCGCGAGCCGACAGAGGCGAGCGTGACCGAGCTGCTGCGCGAGGTCATCGACCCTGAGCTCGGCATCAACATCGTCGATCTCGGGCTTCTGCGCGGCGTGGCTGTCGCCCCCGGCGGCGCCGTGCGTGTCGTCACCACCCTCACCACGCCGGCCTGTCCGCTCGGGCCCTACATCACTGAGCAGATCACCGATCTGCTCAGCCAAGTCACCACCATCACCGACATCGACGTCGAGGTCGTCTGGTCACCTCCATGGGACCCCGACCGCGACATGACCGAGCACGCCAAGCAGCTGCTCGGATGGCGCCGCTAGCAAGGAGGACTAAAATGCCTGTCGCCGCCGACATCGTCACCGCCATCACTCACCACCACGCTGAGCTCGAGGCATCGCTTATTGCCCGCGTCGATGCTGTTGTGACCGCTGCGCGCAACGACGTGCCGTTCGACGAGCCAGTCGCGGAACTTCGTGTCCTGCTCGCCCACGACATCGTTCCGCATGCCCGCGCCGAGGAGCACGTGCTCTACGCCGCTGCCACCTCCGCGGCACTGCGACCCCTTGTCGCCGGCATGATCTTCGAACACGAGACACTCATTGGCCTCGTCGACCGGTTGGGCGCCGTCACCACGGCAGTCGATGCCGCGGCGACCGCGTTCGCTATCCAGGCTGTGTTCGTCGGACATGTTCGTCGCGAGAACGAACTACTGCTGCCTGCCCTCGCCACGGACGCCACCGTTGACCTGCCGGCTCGGCTGCCGATCATGCAACAGCGGTTCGCCGCCTACCAAGCCGCAACGGCCTGACCCCGCACGGATGGCTGTCACTCTGACGCACAGTCACACAGGAGATGTGGCCGTTGTCCACGTCGGCGGCGAACCCACGGTCGCGTTCCTGTGCCGGTCGTTGTCGTCCGGAGCGGCCTTGGCGAACTATCCGGCATTACTGCTCGACATACGAAGCGCCGAACCACTCGCACCGGACACGCAGGAAGCAATCGAGCGAGCAGCGCAGTTCTGCTTGACCCGTCAACAGTGGTTCGGCGTCGTGGTTTCCGGTGACAGCTTGCCGGAGGCGATCCATCAGGCACGGCAATGGCAACGGCTGGTGGTCAAGGGATCCGGCCCACGTGGGGGTGTCGCCCGGAACGCGACGCGCGTGGTCGTGAGTCTGCTGCGTGCCGTCGCGGACGTCATCGGACGAATTGGACCCGCCCGGGCTCGGTTCCCCCGCTGAGCCCGGGCGTCCCCTTGTCCGCCATCAGAGAGGCTGTCGATCCCACCCTCGAGTTACCGCGACGTTGCGCCACCGTCGCCGAGCGCGTCCAAGGCAATCGCAGCATGGGCATACGCACCGCCGGCACGCATTTCCGCCGCGACCCAAATCGCTTCCATGATCTGTTCATCGGACGCGCCCTTACGGTGCGCGAGCTTGGTGTGCCCGCGTATGCAGTACGGGCACTGCGTGGTGTGCGCGACGGCGACCGCGATCAGCTGCTTGGTAACTTCGGGCAAAGCGCCCTCGGCGAACACCTGCTCGCTGAATGCGGTAAATGCGTCGTGAGTCTCCGGCGCGAGCGCCTTTCGGCGCGCGCTCATCGCCGATGTCGCCGGCGGAAAAATGTCATGAGGCATACAGCCATACTCAACTCGTCCGCAGACCGATGTCCAACGCGGGGAGATACGGTGGCCGAGATCCGCTTGTCCCGTGTCTACGACCACGAGTCGTCGCACCGCGGCAAGACATTCCTGGTGGAGCGACTGTGGCCCCGCGGGATCCGTCGCGACGACATTCACCTCGACGCGTGGTGCAAGGACGTCGCACCCAGCACCGAGCTGCGCAAGTGGTTCAGCCACGACATGGAGAAATGGCCTGAGTTCCGCCGCCGCTACAAGGCGGAGCTCGACGCGCATACGCGTGGCAGCCGCTCGTCGACGCGGCTGCGCACGGGGACGTCACCCTGCTCTACAGCTCGCGCGACCGTGAGCACAACAATGCGGTCGTGCTGCGTGACTATCTGCCCACCCATGCACGTTGATCCTGACAAGACGAGGAGCCGCGAAGCGTGGACTGGACCGGCTGGGCGGTTTACGGACTAGTCGCCACCGGCGTGTTGACGGCGCTGCTGTCGTTGTCGCAGCTTGCCGGGTGGACGCGGATGGACCTGCCACTGCTGCTCGGGACCATGTTCGCCGCCGATCCCGACCGGGCTCGTGCCATCGGTTTCGTCATACATCTGGCCAACGGCCAGGTGTTCGCATTGGTGTACGCGGCAGCGTTCGCAGCCCGCGGGCACGCCGGGTTAGCCTTCGGCGCATCGCTCGGCGCGGTGCACGCGCTGGTGTCACGGACCGTCCTCGTGCCCGCGCTGCCCGCAGTACATCCGCGGATGGCATCGACGCGGGCAGGACCCGCGACCGGCGCCGTACTCGAACCCCCAGGAGTGCTGGCGCTGCATTATGGCCGGCAGACAACGCTGGTGTCGCTCGCCGCGCGCATCGCCTACGGTGCGCTGCTCGGCGTGCTGCTCACCCCGCAGTAGCGTCCCGCAACGCCAGCGCGGCCTGCACCAACGTCGCGTGAGTGAACGCCTGCGGATAGTTCCCTATCTGCTGGTCAGTCGTCGGGTCTACCTCCTCAGAGAAGAGGCCCATCGGCCCGGCCCGAGCGAGCAACCGATCGAACAGCTCGCTCGCCTCGTCCACCTGCCCGATACGAGCGAGCGCCTGCACCAGCCAGAACGAGCACGGCAAAAACGGCCCCTCGGCACCGGGCAAACCGTCACTGCCCTGCGGGTAGCGGTAGACCAGCTCACCACCGTCGCTGAGATCCTCCCGGATCGCGGCCACGGTCCGCGCCAACAGTGGTCGTCGGCTGTAGTGAACTCCAGCGCCGGAAGTAGCAGCAGCGCCGCGTCCAGTTCGCGATTTCCGTACGCACGCACCAGGCAGCCCCGGTGCGGGTCGACCCCGTTGGTGCGGACGCTGACCGCGATCGCGTCCCGGCCGTGCTGCCAGCGCACGCATCGGCGCACCGACGTGCGATGCGCTGCGGCAATGCGCAGAGCCCGGTCCAACGCCAACCAGCCCATCAGCTTCGAGTGCACGTAGTGCCTCGGCGGACCCGGCACCTCCCAGATGCCGCTGTCCGGCTCCGTCCACCGGGCGGCAACCTGGTCGGCGAAACCACTGAGTGCGCGCCACGTTTCGCCGAACAACCGGTGACCGGCGTCTACTAGAACCCAGGCCGCGTCCAAGACAGCCGTAGCCGTCGAGCTGGTGCTGGTCGCGGGCGTTATTGCCGACCCGCACCGGCCGGCTTCCGGCGTACCCAGGCCAGTCGAGCAGCCGCTCCGCCGGCACGTGCCGGCCGTCCAAGGTCAGCAGTGCGGGCAGCCGCGGCCGGTACAACCGGGTCGCGTGCAGCAACCAATACAGGAACGCGCGCGCCTCCTCTGGACGCCCAGCGCCCAGAAAGGCAGCGATCCCGATGCCGGCGTCGCGCGGCCAGGCATAGCGGTAATCCCAATTGCGCGAACCGCCGATGACCTCTGGCAATGAGGTCGTGGGCGCTGCCACCGGGGCACCCGCCGGGGCGTACGTAAGCAGCCGCAACGTAATCAGACTGCGCGTCACCGGCTGCTGCCACCGACCGAGGTCGAGTTGCAACGACCCCGACCACGCCTGCCACCATCGACAGGTCGCCTGCAGATTCGCCCACGCCTCCTCGGGCCCCACGATGATGAGCGGTTCGCACGAGGCCGCTGCCACAGCGAAAGTAACTGGCGCGCCTGGCCGCACGGTCACTACTACGGGTTGCCCCGGGCACCACCGTGCAGTCGCCGTCGCACGTCAGCGCCAGCGCCTGCGACGACCAGGTGCACACCAAAGCTCCGCCGCGCTGGGCGCGCGCCGATCGGCGCCGTGGCGCGGGTCGAACAGCACCTGCACGTCAACTGCGCTGCCGGTCGCGCACAGCCGACGGACCAGCAGCTCCGTCGGCAACAGCCGCCCCGACACGTCGCCGACCAGCCCTTCGGACAACGTCAGCTCGCCCGCGCCCACACGCCAGGTCGTCGTCAGGATCGGCGTACCAGCCATGTACTCACGGCTGACGAGCTCGACGTCGGAGCCGGCCGGCTGAAGTCGAAAGCAGCCGCCATCCCGGTCACCCGCGAGCAGCCGCGCAAACACCGGCTCGCCATCGAACCGTGGCAGGCACCACCAGTCGATCGACCCATCCGGGCCTGAAAGGACAGCGGTCCGGCAGTCGCCGAGCAGCCCATAGGACCCAATCACGCCAACTCTCCTACCGCACCGATGCTTGGCCGTCGACCAACCTTCTCCTTTTAGACGACGATTCTTGTTTTTACCTGTTGCCAGCGCGATAATGAATCGTGGCATCGCAGCAGTTCTCTGGATCCGCCGCCGCTGATCTTCGCGACGAGCGGGCGGAGTGGCTGGAGTACTACCGGCACGGCGGAATCCCGCAGTACGTGCTTCGTCAACTCCTCGCGGCATGACGCAACGGCATGCTTACGCGGCAGGGGCTACCGGCAGGGACTCGACCGTGACCACACCCGCGGACGCACCCAGGTGCGGCGGGGTGGGGTCGCCCTCGCAGACACAGCGGCTGATGTGCATGCCGCAGTCGGCGGCGAAACACATGTCGAAACCAATCCGCTCACCGGTCTCGGTGACGGCGAACCTGCACCACGAGTTATTCACACCTTCCTAACCGTCTCGTACCACGAGATATTTCGGAAAGGGCTCCATATGGCCATCGCCGAGAGAACCGCAAGCACCAGCTGGCAGGGCAGCCTCGCCCGCGGAAACGGCACCGTCCAGCCGGACAGCGGCGCCTTCGACCCGCTGCCCGTCACCTGGGCGGCACGGACCGAAGCATCGGGCGGCAAGACCAGCCCGGAGGAGCTCGCCGCTGCGGCGCACGCGGCTTGCTTCGCGATGGCGCTCAGTCTGCGTCTCGGCGAACGCAAGGCCGATCCGCAGCAGCTCGCGGTCGCCTCGACAGTGACCCTCGACGAGGTGGACGGGAAGCCGACCGTCGTCTCCTCCGCGCTCACCGTCCGGGCGGCCGCCGCCGGCATCGACGCCGCCGGATTTCAGGCCGCCGTCGACGAAGCCGCCGCCCTGTGCCCGATCTCCCGGCTGTTCGCCGGCGCGAAGATCACCGTCGACGCGACGCTGGAGTAGCCAAGCGGATGACCGACACCACCACGGCGACGCTGACAGGTCTGCTGATCTTCGCGTCGAGCCCCCGGAAGAACGCCACCCGCGCCGGCGCATCCAACGTGTCTGGATCGGCGGTCTGGTCGCCATCGCCGTCGTTGCTCGTGTCGCCACCGCTCGCGAAGTAGCCCGGATCCAACATCTCCACGGTGGCGCTGACAGCGCCGAAGTCCGCCGCGGTCCCCTTGTCAATCACATCAGTAGGGGACGCCGATCTTGCGCCACTTGCGACCGCCGGTACCGGGCTCGGGCGGGTGCGCGGCGCGGCGGCGACGGAACACCACGTAGGGCCGCCACAGGTACCACAGTGGGTAGCTCCACGCGTGCACGAGCCGACTGAACGGCCAGACAAGGATGATCATCCAGGCCGCCGTGGCGTGCACCTGATACATGAGCGGCGCGTGCGAGATGAGATGAACGTGCGGATCTCCGGCGAACAGGCCACGGAACCAGATCGACACACTCTCGCGGTAGTCGTAGCCGCCGCCGAACTCCTGCATGCCGAGAGTGAGGTAGATGCCGAGTCCGACGATGATGCCGAGCAGGATCAACGCCAAGTAGTCCACCGCGCTGGTCGTCGCGCGCACTCGCGGGACAGATGTTCGCCGCAGCAACAAGATGCCGCCGCCGATGAGCACCCCGACAGCAGCGATCGATCCGGCGATGCCGGAGAACGAGGTGTAAACGCCCTCCGGGATGCCCAACGCTTCGGTCCATGACTTGGGGACCAGAATGCCGAGGACGTGCCCGCCGATCGCGGCGAAGGTCGCGTAATGGAACAGCGGCGAACCCCACTTGAGCAGCCGGCGTTCCTGCAGCTGGGTCGACCGGCTGGTCCAGCCGAACTGGTCGTAGCGCCACCGCCAGACGTGCCCGACGACGAAGACGACCATCGCCGCGTAGGGAAGGATCACCCACCACCACAGGTCCCAGGAGCTCATCGGCGTGCTCCCGTGCCGGTCAGGTAGTCCGGCGGCGCGAACGGTTCCAGGCCGACATCCTCCTTCGGCGGGCCGTCCGCCCAGGCTCGGTCGACGAGCGAGACGTCCCTCCGGCCGAGGCGGGGCAGTTGCGCGCAGACGGCGTGCAGGACGTCGGCGTACGGCGTGCCCGCCTGCACCAACGCGCGACGCAACAGTTCGAGGTCAGCGCGGTGCGCCCGCAACATCGACTCACCGCGCCCGCTCAGCGCGGCGAAATCGAGCACCATTGGCAGATAGTCAGGCAGCTCGTCGTCGGTGGGGGTGAAACCTGCGTTGCGGTACGCCGTCTTGAACACGAGCATCGACATGCCTCGCTTGCGGGTGTCGCCGTAGCGGTAGTAGGTCAGGTAGAGCGCACAGCGCCGCCGGAGGTCGAACGTCTCGACGTAGTGTTGCGCCACTTCGGTCGGCGGGGTCGCGCGCAGCCAGCCGAGGAACCGCGCGAAGCCGTCGCGACTCGCGCGCGGTGACGCCCCGGCGGCCGCCGCATCGAGCTGGTCGATGCCGTCAAGGATCGTGGTGGTCGGGTACTGCAACAGCAGCGACGCGAGCTTGTAGGGGCTCACCACTCGTGGGCCGGCGGTCACGACGTGCCGCCTTCGGGGAACAGGTTCGGTGCAGCGTCCTGCCCGTTCCAGCCGAGCAGGTTGAAGTGCACCCTCCCGTCGTCGGCCTTGAACGTCTGGGTCGTTGCCACCTCGTCGGGAGCGGTCGCAGGGTGGAAGCTCTGGATGCCGTGCCCGCCCATACCGGGGCCGCCGTCGGTGTCGAGGCTGCAGAACAGCTGTTCGTGCTGAGCCATCAGCCGGCCGGCGTCCTCGGCATGGGCCGGTGGGATGACATAGCGGTCGTCGTACTTCGCGATTGCGAGGAGCCGGTAGAGGTCGTCGAGCTCGTCGACGGTCGAGCCGACCGAAGCCGGCAACGCGTCGTCGATGTCGAGTCCGAGTTGGCCCGCCCGTTGGATCACCCGGACCACCGTGAGTTTGCGCAGCACTGTGCGGACGGTCTCGCCCTTACCGGCGGTGAACAGGTTCGCCAGGTAGTCGATCGGGATCCGCAGCGCATCGATCGTCGCGAATACGCGGTCGGGGTCCGCGTCGTCGTAGCCCTCGGCGTGCACGACATCGGCGACCGGCGACAGTGGCGGGATGTACCAGACCATCGGCAGCGTGCGGTACTCCGGATGCAGTGGCAGCGCGACCCGGTGTTTCGCGGCGAGCGCGTAGACGGGTGAGCGGCGGGCGGCGTCTATCCAGTCGGCGGGCATCCCCTGTCGAGCGGCTTCGGCCTGCACCTGCGGGTCTTCGGGGTCGAGGAACACTGACAGTTGCGCTTCGTACAGATCTTCCACGTCCGGTGTCGCGGCGGCGCCGAGCACCTTGTCGGCGTCGTAGAGCACGAGACCGAGGTAGCGCAGGCGGCCGACGCAGGTCTCGGAGCAGATCGTCGGCTGGCCGGCTTCGATGCGCGGGAAGCACAGTGTGCACTTCTCCGCCTTGCCGGTGCGGTGGTTGAAGTACACCTTCTTATAGGGGCAGCCGGACACGCAGAACCGCCAGCCACGGCAACGGTCCTGGTCGACGAGGACGATGCCGTCCTCCTCCCGCTTGTACATCGCGCCGGACGGGCAGGACGCGACACAGCTGGGGTTGAGGCAGTGCTCGCAGATGCGCGGCAGGTAGAACATGAACACCTGCTCGAAGTCCATCCGCACCTGCTCTTCGATGCCGGCGAGGTTGGGGTCGTGGATCGCGTGCTCCGGCGCACCGGCAAGGTCGTCGTCGAAGTTGCTGCCCCAGTTGACCTTCATCTGCTTGCCGGTCAACGCGGAGATCGAGTGCGCGCTCGGGTTCTGCGTGCCCAGCGGCGCATCGATCAACGTCTGGTAGTCATAAGTCCACGGATCGCCGTAGTCGTCGATCGACGGCAGGTTCGGGTTGTAGAAGATCGACAGCAGCTTGCGCAGCCGCCCGCCGGCCTTCAATTCCAGCCGGCCCTTGCGATCCAGGGTCCAGCCGCCGTTCCACTGCTCCTGGTCCTCGTAGCGCTTCGGGTAGCCGACTCCAGGCTTGGTCTCGACGTTGTTGAAGTACACGTATTCCATGCCAGGTCGGTTGGTCCATACCTGCTTACATGTCACCGAACACGTGTGGCAGCCGATGCACTTGTCGAGGTTCATCACCATCGCCATCTGCGCCATGACGCGCATCAGAACTGCACGTCCTGTGCACGGCGGCGGATGACGGTGACCTCGTCGCGCTGGTTGCCCGTCGGGCCGTAGTAGTTGAACGCGTAGCTGAACTGGCCGTAGCCGCCGATCATGTGCGTCGGTTTGATGATCAGCCGGGTCAGGGAGTTGTCTGACCCGCCGTGCCATCCGGAGACCTCCGACCGCGGTGTCATCAGGTGCCGGTCTTTCGCGTGGTACATGAACACGGTCCCGCGCGGCATCCGATGGGTGACGACCGCGCGGCAGGCGACGACACCGTTGCGGTTGAAGGCCTCGATCCAGTCGTTGTCGCGGACACCGATCGCTTCGGCGTCCGGCGGGCTCATCCAGATCACCGGTCCGCCGCGGAACAGCCGCAGCATGTGCAGGTTGTCCTGGTACTCCGAGTGGATCGACCACTTCGAGTGCGGGGTGAGGTAGCGAACGGTGATCTCCGGCCGGCCCTCCTCACGCAGGCCCTGCTCGCCGAAGTGGCGCGCGTAGTCCAGCGGCGGGCGGAACGTCGGCAGCCACTCGCCGTACTCGGCGATCCAGTCGTGGTCGAGAAAGAAGTGCATCCGGCCGGTGAGCGTGTGCCACGGCTTGCTGCGTTCGACGTTGACGACGAACGGTGAGTAGCGACGTCCACCGGTCTCGCTGCCGGACCACTCCGGTGAGGTGATCACCGCCCGGGGCTGCAACTGGATGTCGCCGAAGGAGATGTGTTCCCCGGAGCGTTCCTCGGCCAGGTCGGCCAACCGCTGCCCGGTCTGCCGTTCGAGCTCCGCCCAGGCCTGCAGTGCGACCTTGCCGTTGGTGGTGCCGGACAGCGCGAGGATCGCCTCGGCCAGGTGCACGTCACGGGCCAGCGACGGCCGACCGTGCGCGACGCCGCCGCGAACGACACCGTTGCTGCGGCGCAGATAGTCCACCGCACCGGTGGGGACCCAGGTGAGGCCCTTGGTGGTGGTGCCGAGGGTGTCGACGAGCGGGCCGAGCGCGGCCATCTTCGCGGCGACCGCAGGGTAATCGCGTTCGATGGTGACCAACTTCGGCATCGTCACCCCAGGCACCGGCTCGCACTCTGCTGGCTGTCCTGGCCGCGCTTTCCAGTCGAGGACGCGCCCGCCCGGCTGCGCCGTTTCGTCCGGGCTGTCGTGTGCCAGCGGCGCGGCCAGCACATCGGTGCGGGTACCGAGGTGGGTGGCAGCGAGTCGGGAGAACTCCTCGCCGATGAGTCGGAACGCATCGAAGTCGGTGCGGGTCTCCCACGGCGGCGCGATCGCCGGGTTGAACGAGTGCACGAAGGGATGCATGTCGGTGGTGGAGATGTCGTGCTTCTCATACCAAGTGGCAGCGGGCAGGACGACGTCGGCGTAGGTGCAGGTGCTCGTCATCCGGAAGTCGATCGTGGTGATCAGGTCGAGCTTGCCCCGCGGCGCCTCCTCCCGCCAGGTCACGTCGACCGGGCGCAAGTGCGGCGGTGACTCCTCCGCACGAACCGCGTCCTCGACACCGACGAGATGGCGCATGAAGTACTCCATGCCCTTGCCCGATGAGCCGAGTAGGTTGGCCCGCCACACCGTGAGCACCCGCGGGAAGTTCGCCGGGTCGTCCGGGTCCTCACCCGCGAAGCGCAGCCGACCGGCTTTGAGCTCCTCGACGATGTAGTCGCCGACCGGCATCCCGGCGCGGGCGGCGTCATCAGCGAGGTCGAGCGGGTTGCGGTCAAACGCCGGGTGCGACGGCGTCCACCCCAGACGCGAGGCCTTCGCCAGGCAGTCGGCGAACGTACGGTCGGCGAGCTTGCCTTGCCCGAGCGGGCTCGCCAGCTCACCCGCACCGAAGTTCTCATACCGCCACTGGTCGCTGTGCAGATAGAAGAACGACGTCCCGGTCATGTGCCGGGTCGGGCGCTGCCAGTCCAGACCGAACGCGGTCGTCGCCCATCCGGTGAGCGGGCGCACCTTCTCCTGCCCAACGTAATGCGCCCAGCCGCCGCCGTTGACTCCTTGGGTGCCGCACAGCATCGTCAGGGTGAAGAAGGTCCGGTAGATCTGGTCGGAGTGGTACCAGTGGTTGGTACCCGCGCCCATGGCGATCATCGACCGGCCGCGGGACAGTTCGGCGTTGCGGGCGAACTCACGGGCCACCCGGGCCGCGGCTGCCGCCGGCACCGAGGTGATCGCTTCCTGCCAGGTCGGCGTGTAGGGCTGCGGGTCGTCGTACGACGTCGGCCATTCGCCCGGCAGCCCGTCGCGGGCGACGGCGTACTGAGCCATCAGCAGGTCGAACACCGTCGTCACCAGCCGCTCGCCGATGCGGATGACGGGGACGCCGCGGCGGATCGCTTCGCCGCCTTCGGTCTGCCCGACGTCGAAGCGCGGCAAGTCCACTTCCACTGCGTCGTCGTGCCGACCGTGAAGCGTCAAGACCGGGTCGACGTCACCCAGATCGAGGTTCCACCGTCCCTCGTTCACCGCGCCGAATCGGAAGCCGAGCGTGCCGTTCGGCGCGTGCGGATTGCCGGTCGCGGCGTCCAGCACGACCGGTTTGTGCGCGGCGCCGTCATCGTCGCCATCGAGGTCGGCAGCGGTGAGGAAGTGGCCGGGCACGTAGCTGTCGCCTCGCTCGCGCAACGTCACGAGGAACGGCAGGTCGGTGAACCGTTTCGCATAGTCGGTGAAGTAAGGCACCTGCCGATCCCGGTAGAACTCGGTCAGGATCACGTGCCCCATCGCCATCGCCAGTGCACCGTCAGTACCGGGCGCTGCGGCCAACCAGTCGTCGGCGAACTTCGTGTGGTCGGAGAAGTCGGGGCTGACAACGACGACTTTCTGCCCGCGGTAACGAGCCTCCGTCATGAAGTGCGCGTCCGGCGTACGCGTGATCGGCAGGTTCGTTCCCCACACGATCAGATACGACGAGTTCCACCAGTCGCCGGACTCCGGCACATCGGTCTGGTCGCCGAACACCTGCGGCGACGCCGGCGGCAAGTCGGCGTACCAGTCGTAAAAGGACAGGATCGTCCCACCGATCATCGACAAGAACCGCGTCCCAGCCGCGTAAGACACCTGCGACATCGCCGGGATCGGCGAGAAACCAACCACCCGGTCCGGGCCGAACTCCTTGACCGTGTGCACATGCGCAGCAGCGATCAGCTCAGTCACCTCGGGCCAGGTCGAACGAACGAACCCACCCTTGCCACGGAACCGCTTGTAGCCGGCCGCCTTCTCCGGGTCGCCGCCGATCTCCGCCCACGCCGCCACCGGATCGAGACGTGACCGCGCCTCTCGCCACATTTCCAACAGCGGGCCCCGCACGTAGGGGTAACGCACCCGGGAGGGTGAGTAGGTGTACCAGGAGAACGACGCTCCACGCGGACAGCCGCGCGGCTCATACTCCGGCGAGTCCGGACCCACCGACGGGTAGTCGGTCTGCTGGGTCTCCCAGGTGATGATCCCGTCCTTGACGAAGACCTTCCACGAACACGACCCGGTGCAATTCACCCCATGGGTCGACCGCACCTCCTTGTCGTGCCGCCACCGCTCCCGGTAGAACTCCTCCGCGCCCCGGCCGCCGTCCCGGTGCACCTCCCGGTAGTCCTCGGACGCGACGCCCGGCGTGAAGAACTGCGCTTGACGCAGCAGCGCCTCGACTGGTTCCCCGCCCGGTAGCAGCGGAGCGAGCAACTCGGGTCGCTCGGCCGGCTTGGTCACTAGACCACCTCGTCCCGCGGCAGAAGGGCCCCTTGCAGCGACGCTATCGGCCGCGTCGCACCACGACGCACCCGCGGTGCGCGGCCCACCCCGATGACGCCGGCTGGACCTCGGAGAATAATAACGAGAAAACTTGTTTCTAACGTAAACATGCAGGACAATGGAGGGGGGCCCGATGGCTGACGGTTCGGCCAGCGCGCAGCAGCTCGAGGTCGGCGAAACGCCCGCCGCCACGGCGCCCCTTCCGTCGTGCTGGCCGGGTACGACCGCACGGACGGCGGCAGCCGCGCGCTGTCCTACGCCGCGGGCCTCGCCGTACGCACCGGCGCACGTCTGGTGGTGCTCAACGTCAACGAATCGCTGACTCTGGACGGCACCACGGGGGTACGTCCCTGCGTCGATGACATCGCCGGTGAAGTCCAGCAGGTCGTGGCGGACTGCGGCGGCAGTCGTGAAGTCACCGTCGACGTTGGCGACCCCGCCGGTGTCGTTCAACGCATCGCAAGCGAGCTGCACGCCGATCTGATCGTCGTTGGTCAATCCCGGCACCGCTGGATGCACCCACTCGGATCGGTCCCGGCGCGGCTCGCACACCACTCCGAACACCCCGTCCTGATCGTTCCCTAACCGCATCGGAGGCCACGGTGACCATCACCATCGTCGGCGACTTCGCCGATCCCCTGTCCTTCCTCGCCAGCCAACGCGTCGAACAGATCAGTTCCCTCGGTCTGCACGAGGTCCACGGAGACTCTCGACGCGGCCGAGGCCTATCCCGGCGAGCGGTCTTCCGTTCACGGGTGCCCTGGCGTCGGATGTGCCGGTCGCAACGCCACCCGGCGCCTAATGGATGCTCTCTGTCACCGCAGCGCGAGTCCAACGCGCCCGAGGTCGACCAGTTCGTCGCCGGCAACGAACTCCGCTTCACCTCCTGTGGTGACTACCAATTCGATGAGTTCGTCGATGGGATCCGTCATCACGTCCTCCTGGCCCGGGCGCGGGCGAGCTAAGCGGCCGTCAACCTCAATCGACGGCTCCGCGTGGAAGTCCTCTTCCACGACAAGCAGCCGGCTGCGGCCCTGCCGGGCCAGTTGCCACGCCTGGTCAATCCCTGCGACCGCTTTGCCGACGTGGAGCGAGTCGCGTAGGTCGTGGACTACTGCGAGGCGTCGGTCCCGGAGCCGCTGCTGCATGATCGCCCACGCGGCCGCGCCAAGGTCACGTTCGCGGGTTTCGTCGTGTGCGCCGTCGAGCGTGGCGACCACCGAGCGTGTGTTGGCGCTCACCTCGCTGAACATCGCGGTGGATGTCTTGACGCCCGCGAGGATCACCGGAAGCGGGTCGCCGCGAGCGGCCTCGGTCAGCGCCTGGTCCACTTCCCGGTAGAACGTGAGCCATTGCTCGCGGTCGTCGCGACCGCGTGGCTGTGCGAAGCGTCCGGCGACGGCGCGCAGATCGCGCGGAACGACATCAGCTCGGAACGGGAATCCGTAGTCGAGCACCTCGTCGAGCTCGTCGCGGACGCCGTCGAACAGCCGCGTCGCCCTGTCGGAAATGACCAGCACGCGGTAGCGAGGCACCCGGCGAAGCCCTTGGACCAGAGTGCGGGTCGCCGCCGTCGCACCGAGCGACACACCGTCCGCGACCGGGAACGGTAGGAGAAAGGCCTCCGCGTGGTCCGAGGTTGCTACGACGACAACGCCATTCGCCCCCGATGCGAGGTCGATGCTGTCCACCGAGCGGCCGAGCCCGTCTAGCAGCGCCTCGGCGTCGCGCTTCGACCGTGAATTGAGCACTTGCGCTCGCGCTCGGGCGTACAGGTTTCGGATTCGGATGCGGTCCTCGTCGTTGCCCGGCCGACGACGGTCAAGCCCAGCCGTGATCGTCACCACGAGGTCTGCGCGGAGTCGGACCAGATTGCTCACGAGGTCATGAATCGGCGTCATGTCGGGCCTCCTCAGTTCTTTCCCAATGCCTGGGATGGTCTTTCTGGACCGGCCCGTGCCCCGCGAGCCTTCGATGCGCTCCCGACGTCCGGATTGATAATCTGTCCGTAGACCCGCAACAACAACGCTGGACCACTACCGCGGGCGAGCACACCAACGATCCTGCCGTTCGTTGCTCCTGGTGCGACAACTCCCGATCCTCGTGCATGTCGCGACACAACTCCTCCTGCCAGGAGCGAACCTCGCTTTGTCGGCCGAGTGCTCCCGAAGCCACAGTCATGGCGCACCTCCCCCGTTGATACTGCCCGCCGCGGTATCACGCATCACATCGACGCGCGTTCCGCCACAAGGTCATTCAGTCAAAGCGCAGATGTTCAGCGCCTGATTGGGTATGCGCTCCCGTGATCTCCTGACGCAAGCGATCGTCGGCGACTCGTTGCCGGTGGCGATCCTGGTCCCTTGTCACGGTTTCGAGTAAGACGCGGACCAGGTCGATCATCGCGGGCTGGCCGTCCCGACGCCCGGTACACGAGAACATCTTTCGCGTGCACACATAGACGCAGGCAAGACGAGGAGGTTGAAAACTTCAAGCCCTTCGCGGGCTTCCTCTATGACCCGACGAATCCATACGCGTCCGCGTATGCGCGCCCCACAGAAACGCGCCATCGCCCTGCGGCAGGGTTGCGATCAAGGTTCGCAAACACGGAGTCGACGTCCACGCCTTGCGCTGCGGCGTCATCGTTCGGCACCAGGACCACAAAGTACGCATGCATCATCACAACAAGGACGTGGGGGTCATCGACAAGCCGACGACGACTTTCTCTTATGCCCCAGCGATGAAGTCGTTGCCACGACCGTCGCCATCGCGCACGTCTGCAAGTTGCTGCGACCTTGTGAGGTCGACCCAACGGCGCCCGCGTGTTCAAACGAGCGCAGCCACGTCAGTGTCACCGTGGAGGAGACTGTCGATGAACTCGCGAGCAAGGGGTCCTCACGCCCGGATCAGCTCTCGCCGCTCCTCTGATGGTCGCCGCGGCGAGCAGGGTCAGATACTCGTCCTAAACGGCTGCGGACACACCAGAATCGGCAGCGGCAGCCGCCGCAGCATCTGTCAGCCACGCCTCATCAATCGGCGAGTCCCACCCTTACGAGTGACCGCCGGGCTCGGTTCCGTCGATCGGGCACGCATGCCCCTTCGCCGCCGCCGTGGAGCTGACTGCCCCGCTAGCAGTGACCTTGCCGGGCACCGGTAACAGGCGAGCACGTTTCCTGCATACGACGTACCTAGATCCTGCCGACGAACAGCAGGACGCTGGAGGCAGCGGTAAAGACCGCTAGCTCGACCAACACAAGGAGCGCCATGCTCGTTCTCTCCGCCAGGCAATGCCCGCGGTGTGTCCTGCGGTTCGGCTCGAGCAGCGAACTGGAACAGCACCTGCGTCTCGACCACCGGCCCGCTGTACCGCAATCAGAATCCGAACCCAGCATGTCGTCCGCCAAAAGTGACGCTGCGCCTGCCGAAACTGACACGGGTACATCCACGGAGTCGACTGTGGCGGCCAACCGTCGACACGTCGACGAAGCCATCATCGTGGCCGCACTGATCGTTTTCATCGCCGTCGTTTCCTGGCATGTCGCCGCATTCGTGTCGGTCGGCATGGTGGCCGCTGTGGCCGTCCACGCCTCATACAGGTCGGCTGGCAGGAACGGAGTTGACCCAGAAGCTTGACTCCCTCATAGCCCGGCGTCAGCGTATGAGACACGGTCGCGACACTCGTCGTTCTCTTTTCGTGAACAATGGGTTGTGCCGCGTTTTCACGCGACGCTGCAGTTACGACGTCGCCGCCTCGACGACGAGTTGCGCGCGCAGCGTCACGGGCCGATGCCGCTGCAAAGAAGCGGAAAGAACGAGCAGATGAGTTGCTCCGCCGAGCACACCGCGAAGCGCGCGCGATCCTCGATCGAGCACCGCGACTCCCTCGTCGCGGAGGGCCTCCGCAAGGGATGCGAAGAGAACGCGTGGTTCACCCGCAACCCGCCATCCCACCACCAAGCCATCCGTGAGGATTTCGACCCGGCAGAGCCCGGCAGCGTCTGTCCGTGCAAGACATCGATCGCAACCGCCGGCTCGTGCTCTCGGCGTGGCGAAGAGCCCCCGACCTGTTCACCGGACAGGAACGCGCCGCCCTTGCGTTCACCGAAGCTGTCACGGTCATCGGCGACGCGCGGAACCGGCCGGACCACCCGCCCGACGCCACGACGTTTACCCCGTCGCAGGCTCCGGCATAGGAAACAAGGGCACGCGACATCGAGGATCATCGTGGACAACAACACCGACCTCCACCGCGCCGGCCCTTGCCGCGTGGACCGACGCCGCACGCCCAGCTGGCCACGAGCGGCGCCTGTCGTGACGACGCACCGGCCGAACGTCGTCGTGATCGGCGGAGGCTTCGCCGGGCTGAACGCCGTGCATGCGCTACGGCACACCGACGCGGACGTGACGCTCGTCGACGCCCGCAACTACCACACGTTCCAACCCCTGCTGTACCAAGTCGCCACCGCCTACCTGCCCGCCGAGGAAGTCGGCACGACGCTCCGCGCGATCTTCCGCCGACAACGCAACGTCACCGTCCGGTTCGGCACCGTCACGAGCATCGAGCCCGGCGACATCGTCGGGCTCAACGACGGCGACGTCCTACCGTTCAGCTACCTGATCATCGCGGCAGGGGCGGAAAGCAACTACTTCGGCATCGCCGGGATGCAACAGCACGCCTGGCCGCTATACACCCTCCCCGACGCCGCCCGGCTGCGTGCCCGACTGCTCGCCGTGGAGTACGCGCAGACCGGTCAGCCGGCGACCGTTGTCGTCGTCGGCGGCGGACCGACCGGGGTCGAGACGGCCGGTGCTCTCGCCGCGATGACCGGTGAACCGGTCGGTTCGGGGCGGGTCCGCGGGTGGTGCTGATCGAAGCCGCAGCGCGGCTGCTCTCCGCAGGCTTCTCCTACCCGGGCAGGCTCGACCCGCCCTACCCACAGCCGAAGACGGCGGACGACCCCGCCGGGATCACGTAGACGGGAGCAACGGATGCAACTAGGCATGATCGGGCTGGGCCGGATGGGCGCCAACCTGGTCCGGCGACTGCAGCACGCCGGCCACGACTGCGTCGTCTACGACGTCAGCGCCGACGCCGTCCAGACACTCGTGGCCGAAGGCGCGACCGGCGCGACCTCACTCGACGACTTCGTCGCGAAACTGAGCACTCCGCGTGCCGCGTGGGTGATGGTGCCCGCCGGCGACATCACCACGGCCACCGTCCGCGACCTTGCCGACCGGATGGACTCCGGCGACGCGATCATCGACGGCGGCAACTCCTACTATCGCGACGACATCAGCCGAGCCCATGATCTCGCCACCCGCGGCATCCACTACCTCGACGTCGGCACCAGCGGCGGTGTCTGGGGGCTCGAGCGCGGATACTGCCTGATGATCGGCGGACCGCCGGAGGCGGTGGCCCGACTCGACCCGATCTTCCGGGCGATCGCCCCCGGCGTCGACGCAGCCGCCCGCACCTTCGGCCGGGACGGTGAACCGGTGCCGGCCGAGCACGGATACCTGCACTGCGGCCCGGCCGGCGCCGGCCACTTCGTGAAGATGGTCCACAACGGCATCGAGTACGGGCTAATGGCCGCGTATGCGGAGGGATTGAACATCCTGCGCAACGCCAACGCCGGCACCGTCACCCGAACCGCCGACGCCGAGACCGCGCCCATGACCGACCGGCAGTACTACCAGTACGACATCGACATCCCCGCAGTCGCCGAGGTCTGGCGACGCGGCAGCGTGATCGCCTCCTGGCTGCTCGACCTGACCGCCCGTGCACTGCAGGAGTCACCGGATCTCGCCGAGCTCTCCGGCCAGGTGTCCGACTCCGGCGAGGGCCGCTGGACCGCGCTCGCGGCAATCGACGAGGGCGTGCCGGCGCCGGTGCTGACCACGGCGTTGTTCTCCCGGTTCGCCTCCCGCGACCTCAACCACTTCGCCAACCAGGTGCTGTCCGCGATGCGCCAGCAGTTCGGCGGGCACGCCGAGAAGCCGGCCGGGTAGCGGGCGACGACGATGGCCGACGACTGCCGGGTGCTGCTGTTCGACATCGACGGGACGCTCATCGTCACCGGCGGCGCCGGCGCGGCGTCGTGGCGGCTCGCGTTCGACGAGCTGTACGGTATTCCCGCCGACATCGGCAAGTTCACCGATATCGGGATGACCGACCCGGACGTCGGCCGTAAGACCTTCGTCGCGGTCCTCGGCCGCGACCCGGAGCGCACCGAGTTCACCCGGCTGATGGAACGCCGGCTGCGCTACCTCCACCAGACCGTCACCGAGTCCACCAACTACCGGGTGCTGCCCGGCGTCCTCTACCTGCTGCCCGAGCTCATCGACGGCGGGCATCTGCTCGGGCTGGTGACCGGCAACGTCGAAGCCGCGGCGCACGTGAAACTACACCGGGCGAACCTCAACCGCTTCTTCTCCTTCGGCGGTTACGGCTCAGACGCCAACGACCGCGCCGAACTGACACTGATCGCGCTACACCGCGCCAACCTCGTCTACGGCGAGGACATCGGCCGTGACCACTGCCTCGCCATCGGCGACACCCCGAACGACATCACCGCCGCCCACGCTGCCGGTGTGGCCTGCGTCGGCGTCGGCAGCCACCAGTACACGGCCGAGCAGCTGCGCGCGGCCGGGGCCGACTACGCGATCACCGCGCTCACCGAAGGGCTGCCGCTATGACCGCCGCCGAGCCGTTGTTCCTGTTGGCGTTCGACCACCGATCCTCCTTCCGTCGCGATCTGCTCGGCATCCCCAGTGACGTGACACCGACGCAACGGCAACGCATCTCCGAGCTGAAGATGCTGATCTACGACGGGTTCGCCGCAGCCCGCGCGGACGCCAGCGCACCAGGACGCTACGGCGTTCTCGTCGACGAGGAGTACGCCAGTGCCGTCGCCCGGTCGGCGCGACGCGACGGCGCGTTGCTCGCCATGTCGCTGGAGCGATCCGGACAGGCCGAGTTCGAACTCGAGTACGACGACGACTTCGCCGCCCACCTCGACACCTTCGAGCCGGACTACGCGAAGGTGCTGGTGCGCTACAACCCCGACGGTGACCCGGCGGCGAACCACCGGCAATCCGAACGACTCGCGCGCCTGTCAGACCGGCTGAGCCGAAACCAGCGACGCTTCCTGTTCGAACTGCTGGTACCACCGACCCCGAAGCAGGCCGAACACTACGCGGACGACCCGCCCGGATACGACCGCGAGCTGCTGCCCGACCTCACCGTCGCCGCGATCGAGGAACTGCAGAGCGGCGGCGTCGCTCCGACCATCTGGAAGATTCAAGGATTCGAACAAGCCGCCGGCTACGAACGAGCGGTACGTCAAGCTCAGGCCGGCGGGCGCACCTCGACCCGGTGCATCGTGCTCGGACACGGGGCCGACGCGGCCCGCGTCGAGAGCTGGCTGCGGCTGGGGGCGGCGACACCCGGCTTCGACGGGTTCGCGATCGGACGGACGATCTGGTTCGACCCGCTCGCCCAGCTGCTCGCCGGGCACATCACCGACGACGCCGCGCGCGAATGGATCCGTCGCGGCTTCGCGGAGATGGTGCAGGTATACACCGCCGCACTACAGCAGGCGGGGCCGACGCGATGACCAGCCCGATGGACCGGATCGAAACCACCGACGAGTGGCGAGCGCTCGCCGAGCACTACTCGGGCATGCAGCGGACGACGCTACGGGAACTGTTCGCCGCGGACCCCGATCGGGCCACTCGATGGTGCGTCCAGGCTGGCGACCTGTTCATCGACTACGCCAAGCACCGAGCGGACCACGAGACTCTGCGGCTACTGATCGCGTTGGCCGAGCGTGCCGGCCTGCCCGCGCGTCGCGACGCCATGTTCGCGGGCCAGCGCATCAACAGCACCGAAGACCGGGCGGTGCTGCATGTTGCGTTGCGGATGCCCGCCGACGTCGAGTTGCAGGTCGACGGGCAGGACGTCGTCCGTGACGTACACCGCGTCCTCGCCCAGATGGCTGAACTGGCCGACCGGATTCGCACCGGCGAGTGGACCGGGCACACCGGCAAGCGGATCCGCACCGTCGTCAACATCGGTATCGGCGGGTCCGACCTGGGTCCGGCTATGGCCTACGAGACGCTGGCCGACTATGCCACTCCGGAACTGACCTGCCGGTTCGTGTCCAACGTCGACCCGGTGGACCTGTGGCGCAACACGCACGATCTCGACCCGGCCGAGACACTGTTCGTCGTCGTCTCCAAGACCTTCACCACGACCGAGACCTTGACGAACGCGGCCGCCGCACGGCAGTGGCTGCTGGACGGACTCGGCGACGACACCTCGGTGGCACGGCATTTCGTCGCGGTCTCCACCAACGAGACCGAGGTGGCCCGGTTCGGCATCGACCCGGCGAACATGCTCGTGTTCTGGGACTGGGTCGGTGGCCGCTATTCGTTTGACTCCGCCGTCGGGTTCGCGCTGATGGTCGCGATCGGCCCGGACCAGTTCGCCGAGATGCTCGGCGGCTTCCACACCATCGACGAACACTTCCGCACCGCGCCACTGACAGCGAACGCGCCCGTGCTGCAAGGACTGCTCAACGTCTGGTACGCGGACTTCTTCGGAGCGCAGACCCACGCGGTGCTCCCCTACGCGCAGCGGCTGGCCCGGCTGCCGGCCTACCTGCAGCAGCTGACGATGGAGTCCAACGGCAAGTCTGTCCACCGCGACGGAACGCCAGTCGACACTCACACCGGCGAGGTGTTCTGGGGCCAGCCGGGCACTAACGGGCAGCACGCGTTCTACCAGCTGTTGCACCAGGGCACCACACTCGTGCCCGCCGACTTCATCGCCTTCGCCGAACCCACCCACGGCATCGGCGACCAGCACGACCTGCTGGTCGCGAACTGCTTCGCACAGACCGCGGTGCTGGCGTTCGGCCGCACCGCGGAGGAGGTCGCCGCCGACGGCACCCCGGCCGAAGTGGTGGCGCACAAGGTGATGCCCGGCAACCGGCCGACGACGACGATCCTCGTACCGAAACTGACGCCGTCGACGCTCGGTCAACTGGTCGCGTTCTACGAACACACCGTGTTCACCGAAGGTGCTATCTGGGACATCGACTCGTTCGACCAGTGGGGCGTCGAGCTCGGCAAGACGATGGCCCGCCAGCTGGCCCCGACGCTGACCGCGGACAACCCGGCCGACCTGACCGGCACCGACCCCTCGACCGCGACCCTCATCCGCCGCTACCGCCGGCTGCGAGGCCGTCGACCATGACGGCAGACGCCGCGAGCACCCTCGTCCTGTACGGGATCACCGGCGACCTCGCGCACAAAATGGTGCTGCCGGCGCTGTACGCGCTGGAAGCCCGCGGCGAACTACCGGTGTCCGTCGTCGGCGTCGCGCGCGGTGTCGGTGAGCCGAACGCGTTGCTGACCCGTCAACGAGACACCATGCAGACGGAATCGGCCGACTTCGATGCCGCCGCATTCGACCGGCTGGCAGCCAAGACCACCTTGGTCGACGGCGACTACAACGACCCCGCCACCTTCACCCGGCTCGCCGACCAGGTCGACCGCAACGGCTTCCTGGTGCACTACCTGGCGGTGCCACCGGGACTGTTCGCGACCGTCGCGAACGGGCTCGCCACGGCGGGGCTGGCCGAGAACGCCCGGCTGGTGGTCGAGAAGCCGTTCGGCCACGACCGCGACTCGGCCCGGCAGCTCAACAGGCAACTGCAGCGCGTCTTCCCCGAACAACGGCTGTTCCGCGTCGACCACTACCTCGGCAAAGAGGCGGTCGAGGACCTGCTGGTGCTGCGGTTCGCCAACGCGTTGTTCGAGCCGCTGTGGAACCGCACGCACATCGCCTCGGTGCAGATCACACTGGCCGAGGCATTCGACGTCGCCAGCCGCGGCGCGTTCTACGACGCGGTCGGCGCGATCCGCGACGTGGTGCAGAACCACCTGCTGCAGGTACTCGCCCTACTCGCGATGGACCCGCCGGTAGACCAGAGCGCCGACGCGCTACGCGACGAGAAAGTGCGGCTGCTCAAAGCGGTCCGCACACCGACGGCCGCGGACATGGTGCGCGGCCGCTACACCGGCTACCTCGACACCACCGGCGTGGCGCCCGGATCACGGACCGAGACGTTCGCGGCGTTGCGGCTCTACATCGACAACTGGCGGTGGGCGGACGTGCCGTTCGTGATCCGATCCGGCAAGGCGCTGGCCGCGACCACGCTGGAAGTGATCGCCGAGCTCCGCCAACCGCCACAGATGCTGTTCTGCCCGTCCGACGCCGCACGTCCGGAACCCAACTTCGTCCGGCTACCGCTGCAACCGCGCATGCGGCTGAGTTTCGACCTGCTCGCCAAAAGCCCCGGAGCCGGATACCGGACCGCACCGATACGCGCGACCGCGGACCTCGACCGGCGCCTGGGTACGGGGCCGGCGGCGTACGAGCGGGTGCTGGCCGACGCGCTCGCCGGTGACCCGCACGAGTTCGCCCGCGAAGACATGGTCGAACAGGCGTGGCGGGTCGTCGACCCCCTGCTCGACCGCCGCGACGACCCGATCGACTACCCGCGCGGCTCGTGGGGACCCACCGAAGCGGACCGGCTGACGTTGGCCGGCCGGTGGTACCCGTTGCAACACACCTCCGACGGCCGCGACCAGCACGGGAAGGAGCCGTCATGACCGACACCCTGCCAACGGGACAGGTGACCACCGACCAAGGCGCAGTCACCCCACCGGACATCTACAACCCGGCAGTGAACGCGCTGCGGTTCCTCGCCGTCGACGCCATCAACCGGGCGAAGTCCGGCCACCCCGGCACCCCGCTCGACATCGCGCCGCTGATCTACCGGCTCTACACCCGCCACCTGCGGCACGACCCGGCCGACCCGGACTGGCCGGACCGGGACCGGTTCGTGCTCTCCGGCGGACACGCATCGATGGTGCTCTACGGCGCGCTGCACCTGGCCGGCTACGACGTCACCCTCGACGACATCCGCGGCTTCCGGCAACTCGGGTCCCGCTGCGCCGGGCACCCCGAACGCGGCCTGCTGCCCGGCGTCGAGGTCACGACCGGGCCGCTCGGCCAAGGCGTCGCCAACGGGGTCGGGATGGCGATCGCGGAACGGCTGCTCGCCGCCCGGTTCAACGTCGAGGACTTCACCGTCGTCGACCACCGGGTGATCGTCGAATGCGGCGACGGCGACCTGATGGAAGGCGTGTCCGGCGAGGCCTGCTCGCTCGCCGGGCACCTCGGCCTGGGAAAACTCACCCTGCTCTACGACGACAACCGGGTCAGCCTCGACGGCCCCACCAGATGGGCGTTCACCGAAGAGGTCGCCGCCCGCTACCTCGGCTACGGCTGGCACGTCATCCGTCTGTTCGACATCGACGACCTCGCCGCGGTCGACCTCGCCCTCGACGATGCGGCCGCGGAAACCGAACGCCCGACCATCGTGATCGTGCACTCCCACATCGGGATCGGCACCCCGCTGCACGACGACCATCGCGCGCACGGGTCCCCGGTCGGCCCGGAGTACGCCGCCATCGCCCGGTCGCTGCTGCGCTGGCCGCACCCGCCATTCGAGATCCCCGCCGAGATCTACACCACCTGGCGAACCCAGGTCGCCGACCGGGCAGCCGCCCACCAGGCATGGCTGGAGGTGTTCGCCGACTACCGGGCCGCCCACCCGGCCCTGGCCGCCGAATTCGAGCGGGGCCTTGCCGGCCGGCTCCCGGACGACTGGCAGGACGCGAAACCCCGGTTCCCGGCCGGCGGGGACCGGATCTCGACCCGGGTCGCGGCCGGCAAGGCGCTGCAGGCCTTCGCCGACGTCGTCCCCGACCTGGTCGGCGGCGCCGCCGACGTCGAAAGCTCCACCGAAACCCACCTGCCCGACTCCCCCGACGTCGAACGCCATCACTGGGCCGGCCGCAACCTGCATTTCGGCGTCCGCGAGCACGCGATGGCCGCGATCAGCAACGGCATCGCCACGCACGCCGGGCTGCGCCCATTCGCCGCCACCTTCTTCTGCTTCTCCGACTACATGCGCCCGGCGCTGCGCCTGTCCGCGATCATGCGACTGCCCTGCGTCTGGGTGTTCACCCACGACTCGATCGGCCTCGGCGAGGACGGCACCACCCACCAGCCGGTCGAACAGCTCGCCAGCCTGCGGGCCATGCCCGACCTGACCGTCATCCGCCCGGCCGACGCCAACGAAGCCGCCCAGGCCTGGGCGGTCGCCCTCACCAGACCCGGACCGACCGCGCTGGTCCTGTCCCGGCAAGGGCTGCCCACCCTGGACCCCGACGTCGTCGACGTCCACGGCGCCGTACTCGCGCCCGGCGACGACTGCGCGCTACTCGCCAGCGGCTCCGAAGTGGAGATCGCCCTGGCAGCCCGCGACCTGCTCGCCGCCGACGGAATCAGCGCCCGTGTGGTGTCGCTCGCGTCGTTCGAGCTGTTCTTCGACCGGCCCGCCGCCGAACGCGACCAGATCCTGCCGGTGGGCCTACCGCGGGTGGCGGTCGAGGCCGCCAGCCCGTTCGGCTGGTCCGCCCTGGCCGACCGGGTGGTGGGCATGACCACGTTCGGAGCATCCGGACGGGCCGCCGACCTCTACCCCCACTTCGGCATCACCGCCGAAGCCGTGGCGGACGCCGCGCAGACCGTCATCGACGAACGCCGCGACGCAACCCCCGGAAAGGACCGAGCATGAACCCCGCACAAGCACTCCACCAGGCCGGGCAGAGCCTGTGGCTGGACTCGATCAACCGCAAACTCCTCGACACCGGCACCCTCGCCCGCTACCGCGACAACCTCGCCGTCACCGGGCTGACCTCCAACCCCACCATCCTCGGCCACGCGATGGCCGCGAGCGCCGACTACGACGACTCGCTGCGCGCGCACCTCGCCGCCGGAACCCGTGACCCACAAGACCTGGTCTACGCGGTCGCGCTCGAAGACCTCACCACCGCCGCCGACCTGTTCCGCCCCGTCTACGACGCGACCGGCGGCGTCGACGGCTACGTCTCCCTGGAAGTCCCACCCGGACTCGCCTACGACGCGGCCGGCAGCGTGACGCTCGCCCGAACCCTGCACGAGCAAGCCGGCCGGCCGAACCTGCTGGTCAAGATCCCCGGCACGCCTCCCGGGCTGGCCGCGCTGGAAGAACTCATCGCCGCCGGGATCGGCATCAACATCACCCTGCTGTTCTCCGACACCCATTACCTGCAGACCGCCGACGCCTACATGCGTGGGCTCGAGCGCCGCGCCGCCGCCGGGCAGCCGCTCGACGTGCCGTCGGTCGCGTCGCTGTTCGTCTCCCGGTGGGACAAGGCCGCGGACCCGCTACTGCCGGCCGCCCTGCACGGTCAGCTCGGCCTAGCGGTCACCCAGAAGGTGTACGCCGCCTACCGCGCGCTGCTCGCCGACGATCGGTGGACGAGGCTCGCCGCCGCTGGCGCCCGGCCGCAACGCGTGCTGTGGGCGTCTACGTCGACCAAGGATCCTGCCTTCCCCGACACCTACTACCTCGGCAGGCTTGCCGCCCCGGACACCATCAACACCGTCCCGGAGAAGACGCTGCTCGCGTTCGCCGACCACGGCGAGGTCGGCGAGCTCATGCACCCTGACTACGGCAGGGCCGAGAAGTGCATCGCCGAGATCGCCGGCTGCGGCATCGACATCGACGCACTCGGCGAGTCCCTGCAACGCCAAGGCGCGCGCGCGTTCGAAGCCGACTGGGCCAGCCTGCTCGACGCGATGTCCGACAAAGCCGCCCGACTCGGCGTCGGGTGACACTTCGTCGTAGCGCGACGCGGTCGAGGGATCGTTAGCAGCGTCTTTCCCTGCTTGCGCCGGCGATGCCCTGCTCGTAAGCCTCGCGTGCTTCGGCGAGTGGCCGGACGTGCGCAACGATCGGCCGATGTCTTGAACATCGGTTGCACCCTCGTGTCATGGTCTTACTGCTGAATTGACGCTCGAGAGCCTGCAATGGTTCGCGTAGCTGCGCGACGGTGAACTAGCCGCTCAGGGTTGGTGCCGGAGAACGCCGGGAGTCGTGCGAGTGATCGGTACTTTCGCGGCGCTAGGAAGCGGAAGGGACTGCGAACATCAGGCCGGCGGAGCCGCGGATTGCTCTGATGCGTCCGGATGTCAGGCGGTCACGGTCCCACCCTGCACGGGAACGACGCCGACCCGTAGCTGACCATTGGCCTGATCGAGGAACGCCAGCGCCAGCTGGTCGCCTGTCGGGGACACGGTCACGTTGAGGATCTGTGCCCATTGCGACACGACCGGAATGGGTGCCGACGATCCCGTTGCTGTGTCCACGGCCAGTAGTACGGACGTGCTGTCGAGTTTGTTACGTGCGACGTAGATAGTTGCGCCGATCGCAGCTACGCCTAGGCCAGAGAGAGTGTCCGTCTGAGCACCCGTCGTGGACTTTGCAAGCAGCTGGTGGACGTGTCTGCCTCGAGGGTCGCTGCTGACAACGGCTACGCCGTCGCCAGCTTCTGCCAGTTCGGAGAACAGCAAGCCGTCCGCCGGGCAATACACGGCGTCGGTCGCGGCGCCGAGCTTGACGAGCCGTGTCGCGCGGCGAGACATCACGTCGCAGGAGATCAGATGGGCATCGTTCTCACGAGCGAAGGAGACCTCGACTGTCTTGGCGTTGGCGCTGCTGGGATGAACTGAACGGCCCGTGACGCGCGCAATACGACCTGACGACTCGCCACCCGGTTGTCCGCCACCGTCACCCGTACCAGCGCACCCTTGGCGTCTGTGGCGTACACAGTGCTCGCCCTACTTGCGCCGGCCGCCGGCGAGGTCCAGTGCGCCAACAATGGCCAGGGCGCTCCACAGCCGCCAGCCCCGCATGTTCCATGGTTCGGCAACGCCGATGGGTTGTCCTGCTCGCGGCGGCGGCTCACGCGGTCGACTTCGGCAACGCCGGACCTACGTCCGAGATCCAGAAACAGCGGCTGGGTCGGGCCACCTCACACCTGGGAGTCCTTGTGCCCGCAACAAAAGTAACGCCGGATCACGCACAGGGCTGTCGTAACTATGGAGCGCCGTGAAACGGCGGTTTTGCGCGCGGGTGTGGAAGGCGAGAGCCGGGCATCAACCCGGCCATCGCACAAGGCCGTCTGCTCCGATTCGGGCACCCTGGGACGGCCGGTGCTCTGCCAGTCGACCGTCGGGCATCACGTGCAGTACCTGGAACCCGTGCGCCAGGACGACGACGTCAGCGATCAACCGTCGGTGGCAACGCCACCACACATACTCGCTGCACATGACCGCGACCGGTTGTACTGCGGCATCGGCCAGGACACTGTTCAGCGCCGAGGCAAACGCCAAGGTCCGAGTGTGCGCGGCATATGCTGCGAACTGCGGCACGGTCCACCACCGGTCAGTGTCCGGTTCACCGGCCGGGATTCGCCGCCGGCCGCCGAGGCGCTCGTCCCAGCGGTAACCGACACCGACTTCCGGAAGCCAGGCGGCCAGGGCATCGCGGGCCATCTCCGGGTGGACGCGGCTGCCAGGGAACCGCCTGACGTCGACGATGAGCCGCACGTCGGCGCCGGCCAACCTCGCGTGCAGCTGATCACGCCCATCCTGCCCGTGGCCGACCGTGAGCAGTGGCATGGTTTCTGTCTTACCCGGCCGGGCACCGGCCAGCCTGACCATCCGACAGAGAACGCGGCATCACCTATCGCACACGGGTGGAGGGTCTGTAAGAAAGTTTGTGTAAGCGGCGTGGCCTGACTGCCCCTGGCTGGGGGCGACACCCGCATGGCGAACAGGAAGTACGTCGACGCTGACGAGACCAGCGTTATGCCGGCGAGAGGCGACCCTGTCGTGGGCTTGCCGGCGCTGCGTGACTGGGCCGAGGCGCCGGTCGAACGGGCCCGCGCAGACGGGGTGCAGCTGACCGGTCAGGACGGGCTGCGCACCGGGCTCATCCGGCAGGTGCTGCAGACCGGCCTGGAGGTGGAGATGGCCGACCATCTCGGCTACGAACACTCCGACCCCAGTGGCCGCGGCTCCGGAAACAGCCGCAACGGCTCCTACCCCAAGACCGTCGCGACCGAAATCGGCGAGGTCGACCTACACATCCCGCGCGACCGCCACGGAACGTTCGAACCGCGTCCGTGCCGAAGTACACCCGGCGGCTGGACGGGCTGGCCGGCCAAGTCATCAGCCTCTATGCGAAGGGGCTGACGACAGGTGAGATCCAGGCGCACCTATTAGAGATGTATGACGCGACGTCTCCCGCGAGCTCCAACAGCCAGTCCGGGAAGTAGGACTCGGTGCGCGTCTTCGAGATCGCCAACTCGATCGTGCCGACCCGGGCGCCCAGACACGACGCCGATACTCGTTGCGGGTGTTCGTCCGCTCCTCGCTGCGCTCGCCGTAAGGCGCGCCGCAGATCGCGTCCGCGTCCGCGCCCATCAACGCCTCGACGAACGTGGACAGCAGCTGCCGAAGCAGATCAGGGCTCGCCTGGGTCAGCTGCTCGGATAACCAGCCGGACAGGTCGATACTCGACGTTGCGGCCATCGCGTGTCTTCTCCTCGCTCGAGATCTTTTCGCAGAAACTCGTTGAGGGTCACGCGGTGGCCGTCTCAGTTCACGACGCCACGCACGAGCGAGAATCAAACAACACCAGGTCGGACGCAACTTACTTCTGGTCGCGCGTTATCTACCGGTAACGCACGCCATCCAGCAACTCCTCCATCGGGCCGTCTGACGGCGATGTCGCAGGATTCTGCATACGCTTGGTCCAATGGAGGGCGAGGGATTCACGGAGCTGGCGACCTGCCCCGACTGCGGAGGAAGCCACGCCGTTATCGGTCGCAACACCTTTGTTCTCGCGCCCCACATCCGTACGGCAATCGTGCTGAAAGCCTCTGGAAACTTCGCTCCTGCCCCCGAACCGGAGGCGAAGTGACCCGCGTCCTAGGCCATGTGCACCAACGGCGCAACAACCTAACCTCGTGCGGCCGCCTCCGCAGGGCAGCACATCGCTCGCTCCGCATTTGGCTGCACGGTAGGACCGTCCGGCCGCTCCGTCAGGATCTCGAGACACCCGGCCAAGACATCGACGTCTCACTGGAGCACAAGACAATCCAACGACTCGGAGTGGGCAACGATGACTGTCGGTCGGGAGCGCTAAACCAGGCCGGGAAACATCAGACTGCTTCAGGCCGTAGCGATGACATTCACCTCGGCGCCGACCGACGGAACATGGCCGACCGGCGATACCGGCAGCGCGGCCGAGACACTGGCATCGCTGGCGTGAGCCGTTGGAACCGCTGCCATCCATGGCGTAGCCAGCCGGAGTCAGAAGCAGCGAACATTGTTCGATCGGCCGCTCGAGTTAGCGGCGCACCCTCTCGTAAGCACGGAACTATTTTTTCGCAACGAGGTTGCGCAGCGAGTTGTCAATGGCCACTAGAGATCTCACTCTTCCTGTGACCGCGCCGTTTCGGCTGGACTTTACCGCCTGGGCGCTGCGGCGGCGCCAAGCCAACGTCGTCGATCGATGGGCGCGGGGTCGATACACCCGCGCTCTTGTTGGGAACACCGGCGCGGTCACGGTAACGATTAGCCAGCAAGCGACGGGTACCGCTCCCGCACTCGTTGTCAACCTGCAATCGGACCACAGGCTCACCGGGCAGTTACCTGTCGAAGTTCGGCTGCTCGTTCAAAAGATGTTCGGTCTGGACGTAGACCTCGGACCCTTTTATGCGCTCGCCCAAGACAACCCTGTCCTGGCGTCGCTCGTGGAGCAGTTCGCTGGCCTCAGACCACCACGCTTTCCCACGATCTTCGAAGCTTTGGTCAATGCCATCGCCTGTCAGCAAGTCTCGCTCGACTCCGGCATCGCATCACTGAATCGCCTGTCCGAGACGTTTGGGATGCAGGTCGCTGACGGCGACAACCGGATATGCGCCTTCCCCCGGCCGGTTGACCTGGCCGAGGCCGGCGAGGGATCCATTCGCGGCCTCGGATTCAGTCAACAGAAAGCGCGAGCGATCAAGGAACTCGCGAGGGCAGTCGCCGCGGATCGGCTTGACCTGGTCAAGCTCGAGCAACTGAGCAATGAGGACGTTGTCGCATGTCTCTCGGAGATCCGGGGCATCGGCCGATGGTCGTCAGAATATGTCTTGCTGAGAGGGCTGGGCAGGCTCGACATCTTTCCAGCGGACGACGTCGGCGCCCAGAACAATCTGCAGCGACTGTTCCGCCTGGACAGGAAGCCGAGTTACGGCGAAATCAACGCGTTGGTCGCTCCGTGGAGCCCGTACCAGGGGCTCGTCTATTTCCATCTGCTACTCGAAAAGCTGTGGCTGAAAGGCGTCCTAGACCGATGAACAACTCCCACCGTTCGCGCCAGACGGCGCTCCTACCGCGTCGGTGCAACAAGCCAACGAAGAAGCGCTCATGTACCTCGAGAGTCTCTGGGGCCGCCGAGCGAAGCATGGTTCACACGATCGGCATGGTGGATGGCTCGTATACGCGGCAGTGCTCGGGTTGGTCTCGAGCGACCGCTCGCGCGGAGGGGTTACGAAGGTGCGTCTGAACCAGACGCTCGCCGAGGCGCCAGCGCCCAACTGCATTAGGAATTTCTCGGCCAGCGTCGCAATCTACGACAACCTCGAGCACAGCTAAACCGACCGTCCATCGTGTGCCCGCCATAGAGACGGCACAACGATGACCGACCGCGCGACCGCCACTGACCTACGCGGTCGGGTTGGCTTGGCGTCCGCGTCCGGCGCGGACGACGACGCAACAGTTGCCGTCGATCCGACCGCACAGCTTGGCCTCCACCGCACTGGCTCCGTCGAGCCCGTCGATGACGCCGGAGACGAAGCTCTCGTTCAACTCGCAGACGAGTTGAGGAGCGACGTCAACGAGCGAGTGAAAGGGACAGTTGCGAAGCTCGATCGTTTGGCCGACTGCGGCGGGCTCATAGCCGCACGATTGCAGGGCTTCTTCCACTGCGGCCAACCTCTTCTTGGTGGAGGTGCGGCCTGTGACGCCGTGCTGTTCGCCTACCTCGCGGCCCTCTTCGCGCGCCAGCCGTTTGGCGATCTGAGCAGTTGTCTGTGAATTCTTGGTCGTGCTTGCTGCAATCGCGCGAGCCATGACTCTGCCAGCCACGTCATACCGGCGGGGAGGCAAGGACAGGTTCACCTCGCGATTGCTGACGGCGTAACGCTTGCTTGGCCGCCCTGCGCCAGGGCCCGGGGCGCGGTGCTCGGGCCGGCTGAAGGTCACGTCCAGGAGGCCCGCTTCCGCGAGTTTGTCCAGGTGAAAGGCCGCCAGGGAGCGCGTCATCGGGATACCCGCGCTTACCTCGTTGCGACTCACCGGCGCGTCCCGCGTCACGACGAAGTCGTAAACCTCCCGCCGACGTGGTTCGGCAAGCAGAGCAAGCGACCGCCAGGCGTCACGGGAGGCCCCAACCTCTGTCCGTGCCCGCTTCCTTCCGAGGGCCATGTTCTAAAAATAGCACTCATTGACAAGCTCTCCTGAACTTTCTAAAGTCAATGTTGGCTAGCGTTAGTAGCCATCCGTGAGGGAGGAGACGCCAGCGCCAGTCACAGGGAGAGCTCATGACGTGCACCCCACTCGATGAGGCGACCGGCACGTACCGCTGGGGGCGTACCTCATGACGGCAACTGGTCCCACCGACGTCCGAGGAGCCTCGCGCCAGCGCAGCAAAGGAACGCGCTCATGGATCTGCCATCAGACCCCGTGCAGCGCACGACGCCAGATCAGACTTACTAAAGCGAAAGGCTGGACACCATGACCACGACAATCAATACGACGCCGGCCGCACGTCCGACCGCCAGGACGGACTGGCAGAACCCAACCTTCCAGGCCTTCGCTCTGCTTCGAATCGGCTTTGTCGTCGCTCCGATCCTGTTCGGGATCGACAAGTTCGCGCATGTACTCGTCAACTGGGACATCTACCTGGCACCCAGGCTCAACAACATCATTCCCGGTACAGCGCACCAAGCCATGTATGCCGTGGGCGTCATCGAAATCGTCGCGGGCCTTCTCGTTGCCCTTCGGCCGAAGTTGGGAAGCCTTGTCGTCGCCGGGTGGCTCGTCGGAATCATCGTCGATCTGCTGCTGATTCCCGACTACTACGACATCGCGCTTCGTGACTTCGGCCTGTTCCTCGCGGCACTGACGCTTTTCCGCTTGGCCAGCGCGTTCGACCCGCGACCGTTGCTCAGACTCCGGTAACGGGCTGCTTCAGCCTTGCTACGGCAGGCGCGCCGCGGCAAGGCTGGAAACCCGATCTGAAGTTCAACGAAGCTCACTGAAATCTAAGGCTGGCGAGATGGTCACAGCGGTAGTTCTCTCCGGAGGCGGGAGCCTCGGTGCCATCCAGGTGGGCATGCTCCTCGCGCTGGCCGACCGCCACGTCGTACCGGATGTGTTCGTCGGAACCTCCGTGGGTGCGATCAACGCCGCTTTCCTCGCCGGCCAGCCAGGCCCACAAGGCCTCGAGAAACTGGCGCGCGTCTGGACGCAGCTGACGCGTCACGACATCTTCCCTACGGGACCAGTTAGGTTGCTGCGTGCCGCGGTGGGCCGGGAGGCCGGATTCGCTGACCCGAAACCGCTTCAACGACTCATCGAGAGCCACCTCACCTATCAACGGCTCGAGGATGCACCGTGGCCGATCACCGTCGTGGCTGCTGACGTCATCACGGGTCAAGAGGTCCAGCTCTTGCACGGATCTGCCATCGATGCGGTCATGGCCAGTGCTGCACTACCAGGTGTGTTTCCGCCCGTCTGCGTTGACGACCACGTCCTGATGGACGGCGGCGTCGTGAACAACACGCCGATCTCGGCCGCGGTCGGGCTCGGGGCGGACCTGATCTACGTTCTCCCGACCGGTTACGCCTGCGCGCTACCCGCCGCTCCACGCTCCACCATCGGGATGGCAATGCATGCGGTGACCGTCGCCATCCAACAGAGACTGATCGCCGACGTAGAGACGTTCCAACATCAGCTTCGGCTGCGTGTGGCCCCGCCCCTGTGCCCCTTGTCAGTGTCACCGGTCGACTTCCGCCATACCGCGAACCTCATCCGGCGAGCACGGGTGTCAACCCACGCCTGGCTCGACACGCCCGTCGAGACCGATCAGTCCCGCCAGCTCCACCTCCACGCCCATCACCGGCAAGACCCGCCGATTGAGGATCACCATGACGACCGCCCTGCCTTCGCCAGTCACCGCTGAACCGACCCGGTCATGGCCACGCCGGCTGGCGGCGGCCCCGAACTTCGACGTCGCGGCAGCCGAGCAGGGTGCCGGAATCATGCTCGCGGCCCTCGGGATGGACCTGTCCGATCCCAACCTCGCGGACACTCCGGCACGGATGGCGCGTGCATATGTGGAGCTGCTCACCCCTCACGAGTTCACACCCACCATGTTCCCCAACGACGAGGAGTACGACGAGCTGGTCCTGGCCCGGCAGATTCCGTTTACTTCCGTCTGCGAACACCATCTGCTTCCCTTCTCCGGCACCGCGGCCGTCGGCTACCTGCCCGGAGCGCGAATCCTCGGCCTGTCCAAGCTCGCCCGAGTGGTCGAACTGTTCGCTCGACGGCCACAGGTGCAGGAACGAATGACCAAACAGATCGCCACCTGGCTCGACGAGCAGCTGCAGCCGCGTGGCGTCGGCGTCGTGCTTGAAGCGTCACATAGCTGCATGACCGTGCGGGGCGTGCAGGCGCGCGGTTCGACCACCGTCACGAGCGCCATGCTCGGTCGCCTCCGTGACGACCCACGAACCCGCAGCGAGTTCCTCGCCCTCGCCAACAGGCCGACGTGAGAACGCCCCGCGTCGCCGAACCCCCGGCTGGCAGCCCCTACCCCCAGGGCTGCCGGTCGGCATTCGCTCGATGTCTGTCACGAGGAGAGCAGGATGAGCCTGCGGGCCGGGAGCGAGCGCGAGGTCGGGAAATTACCTTGCCCCGCGCGCTCGATGTCCTGGTGGCCCAGAACCGATCCGTGGAGGCAGCGGACGCGCTTGTTGCGGTACACGCGCTGGTCGGGCGTTCCGCGACATCGGTCACCGTCGCATCGGTGCTCGACACCGAATATTTTCCGTCTTTTCCGCGCATTCGTTCCGAGCGCCCCGCCTTCGACATGCATTACCCGCAGTTCGCGGGAAAACTGACTCGCGGGTCGACGGAGGTGAATGCGCCGTGACCATCGACCTATCGGCCCAGAGCACGGGTGCGGTGATGACGTCGGTCACCGGCCGCGGCGACGACTGCCTCTCGTCGGAGGAGACCTGGCTGTCCGCCGTGTCCGAGGCGGCCGCGAAGGACGCCGGCGTCTCTGCCGAACTGCTCGGCGAATACCTGCCGAT